>MDTG01382466.1_pt1 | contig 11203 bp, 1 predicted proteins | sample 811421 | NCBI WGS metagenome assembly MDTG01 (sample SAMN05326645, study PRJNA326480) | marine metagenome | isolation source: seawater | place: Pacific Ocean: South East | collected 2011
AATACCAAATCCATCTCTAGATCTTCGTGTTAACCAAGAAATTTCTTCCTGAGTTAGTGTTCCATCCTCGTTACTTTGCTTATTGGTCATGGCAGCTAAGAATGCCCTATTCCTCGAGCAATGTCCTGTCCTTTTAAAGGTATATCCATCGATAGGATCCACTGAAATAACCACCTTGCAGGTAATTATGTTTGCCTGATAACTTAAACATTATAATATCGGTTAGATGTTAATATTCCATTTTTCTATTTTAAATGCGCAAGCTGGCCTTTATGGATTATTTGTCTTAACTTTTAGAGGTCTAAATCTTGTCAAATTATTATGCAATATAGTTATTATCGGTGTAACTTTGGGGAATTTCATGCCACAGGTTAACAGGTTGCATGTTACATTATTGTTAGTGTTTTTAATGTTAACACTACCTATCTCCTCAATTGATTTTTCCAATGAATTTGAAGATGTTCAGATAGATAATATTTCAACCAACAAGTCGCCTCAGAATAGTGTAAACATTACACGTTCATATTATTCTCAAACATTTTTAGATGATGCAATATTTTACGATAGTATTCGTCCAGAATCTGTCTCTGTTGGTTACCGACATTCTTGCATAGTTTATGACGATCAATCTCTTGCTTGTGCAGGTTACAATAATGCTGGGCAATTAGGTATAGGGTATGATACTCCTTCTCCTCACAATGAAAATGAGCACGTCAACATTAAGTTTCCCGATTCTGTTTCAATATCTAAAGTAGAAGTAGGATATTCCTCTATTTGTGCGATAGATACAAATCAGAAATTGTGGTGTTGGGGTCAGAATTCTCATGGTAAGTCTGGAACAGGAATTTATGATAGTGTAATTAAAACCCCAATGAGAGTTCTGATTGATGATAATGAATCAGTTGTAGATGTTGCAATAGGTAATGATCACAAATGTGCATTAACAGAATCGAGCAGGTTATACTGTTGGGGGAATAATAACTACGGACAGGCTTTACTGCCGCATACTGGTTCGACTGCTATACCGACATTGATTGAACTTCAAGAAGGAATTATTCCTGTCAGTATTAGTGGGAAACTCGACCACACATGCTTGTTGAGTTACAATGGTGCAGTTTACTGTTCAGGATATAACGGATACGGCCAACTTGGAGATGGTACACAAAACAACAGATACGAAATGGTTCAGTCGATTCTACCGTCATCAAATCCTGCAGTTCAAGTCGTTGCAGGATATCATCATACTTGTGCACTATTAGAAAGCGGTGAGCTAAGGTGTTGGGGTAGAAACCACTATGGACAAATTGGTGTCAAAAGCAACACTCCAACTCTATACAAATATCCGACAACTGTTCTTGATTTACCAGTTACTCCAATGAGTTTTGATTTGGGATATGAGTACACATGCGCGTTACTTGAGACACAAACAAGCATGTGCTGGGGGAATAATAATTACGGACAACTTGGAGATGGAACTACCGTTGGTACTAGTTCAAATGGTCACAATGGTAACCATAAACAAACATCAACTTCATACAACTCACAAAGTTTTGAAAATAGCCTTCAATTAAGCATTGGATATTACACTTCATGCAGTATTTTTGACACAGGTAAAGTCGCATGTTGGGGCGCAAATAGTAATAGCCAGATGGGAGATGGTACAACTAGTGTGCGTCATCATCCTCATTATAACCAAGTTACAGTAGGAGATGAGACCTCTGAATTACTTTACCCTGTCAACAGCCCGTTGAGAATTTCTCCCTACGTAGATGGAATTAATTATTCAGTATCTATACATCCAAGTTTGCCATTTGGTTTTACCCTTGAAGAAGATAGTGGCGCAATCTATCATGATGGTTACGCTGACCTTAATACTACACACCATAATCTTACTTTTACAGCAGGAGAAGATACAGTGGTAGTTCCAGTCACAATCACTGTCAAGGAATCTCTGCCTTATCCTTCAAGGGTCCGATCGCACTTGAATGGAATTACGCTTCTTGATGATGATTCAATGGGAGGAGTTGTATCATTGTCCTCTACCAAAGACCACGTTTGTATAAATCAAGAATCAGGGATGATCCATTGCTGGGGAGACGGCCAACACGGCAAGCTAACGACAAATAATGATAATAATCAGAATACCCCGCAACCTGCATCAACATCTAGCTCATTTATGCCAATCGAAGATACTTATTACATATCAACAGCAACCGAACACAACTGTGCCTTGACAAATTCTAGGCAAGTATATTGTTGGGGGGAAGCAGAAGATTACCGATTAGGTCATGGGTCTACATCGGACTCTAGGATTCCAGTCAATGTTCCATTCCCAAATCACCGAAGTGTGCAGATGATAGCAACTCATTCATCACATAATTGTGCCTTGGTGGATAACGGTGATGTCTATTGCTGGGGAAATAACACCGATGGTCAAATTGGAATTGGCTACAAATCTAACGATGAATCCTATCCCAGAACTAGTAACTTACCAGAGGGAAGTATGGGTGTTGCCATTTCGGTAGGGGATAGTTTCAGTTGTGCTGTTCTAGGTAGCGGGAATATTACTTGTTGGGGAGGAAATGACCTAGGTCAACTTGGAGATGGAACAAATACAAACACAACATCTCCAAGCACATTCGTAACCCTAGGGCAAGGTGCAATTTCAGTAAGTTCAGGGGATTCTCATTCATGTGCAATAATGCAAGACGGCAGGGTTGCATGCTGGGGTAACAATGATTATGGACAATTAGGTGATGGAACTCTAGTTGACAAAAATACACCTGTATATGCTCAATTACCGAATGCAAAATCTGCAGTAATGATCGATGTTGGAATCTCCCATACTTGTGCAGTAATGAATGACGGTTCGCTATATTGTTGGGGATTAAATGCGAACTATCAGTTGGGCGACGGTACGAACATCTTCAGAAGTCTGCCAGTAGCATCAAACCTACCTAGCGGAGTTACTGCAACTCTCGTGACAACTGGTGAAGGACATACCTGTATACTTACAAATGCCTCTGCAATATACTGTTTAGGAGCAAATTCAGATGGCCAATTAGGAGATTCAACTACCACATCTAGGACATCGTATACAGAAACACATTGGAATCGAAACAATTCAAAGACTCAGTTGTATTTTACAACAGGGTATGAGTCTATTAGCAAATTTTCAGTTTCAGGTTGGGGAAAACAATACACGTTGACTTCAAGTTCTCTTCCACAAGGAGTCAGTCTTGAATCCAATACACTAACTCTTGGGTATGATGGGATTAATGCCATTGCCTCAAACATTACAGTTTTCGCTGCAAGCACTACTAACAATTTCTCTGTTGATGTTGGTTTAAAATCCTTTGAATTTTCAAAAATACAAGGCAGAATCGATTCATTATCTCTAGACTCAGGATTTAATTCAGGTGATGCTTTTGAGGATATATCAATCAAAGCAGGCTTCCATCATAGCTGTTTAAAGATTGAACACAAGTTAAGATGTTGGGGATACAATGCTCATGGCCAAATGGGCAGAGGTAGCACTGCAAGCTACCAAACTTATCCAGAGGATGTCTATTCAGGTGAGATGAGGTCTGTCAAACAATATGATGTTGGTACTTATATTGCATGTTCTGTTGACAATAACAGTGATTTGTGGTGTTGGGGTTACAATAATTACGGCCAATTAGGAGTAGGGGATGTTTCTCAACGAGTTTACCCGACACTAGTTTCATCTCTAGGCAAAGTTTTGCAGGTAAGCGTTAGTTATGAGCATGTATGTGCCTTGACAGTGAGTTGGGAAGTCTATTGTTGGGGTCAAAATAGCTATGGCCAATCTGGAACTAATACAGAGGTTGGAACTCATCAAAAGACCCCGCAAAAGGTAACAGGTTTCGAATCAAGGGTCACAATGGTTTCTTCTGGACGCAACTTTGCTTGTGCTTTGCTTGATAATGGGTCAGTTGGATGCTTTGGTAGGGCCTATGAAGGCGCAATGGGCGATGGTTCACTGACAGAATCAGGATCTGACATTAGATGGCCTCAGTTACCACAAAATAGGCATGTAATCGCTCTTGAAACGGGGTGGAACCATGCTTGTGTTATTTTGGATGATTACAGTTTGTACTGTTGGGGATTGAATAACAACGGCCAAATTGGTAACGGAAATACGAACGATGTCAGTATCCCAACAAAAATATTGGATTCAACTCACCAAGTTGTTGGTGTAGCTGCGGGTGAATATACAACCTGCGCATGGCTTCGCAATGGGTCTGCAATGTGTTGGGGAGTAAACACATACGGTCAAATTGGTAATGGTAATACTACTCAAATGCTAAATCCAACATGGGTCAATCAACACACCCTAAATTCTGAAATTAATATTGTAACGATGGATATCGAGAGTCACCAAACATGCGCTCTATATGACAACCAAGCTCTATCATGTTGGGGGATGGGTAACTCATACTATGGACTCGGGGATGGACATCCAAGCGCGAGGGCTAGCCCTTCATCTTTCATTTATGATCAATATACAGGAAATAGATACGACGGTACTGGGGATGTAGTGTTAGATTTGAATTTCATCGAGGAATATCCAAGAGAAGAGAAGTTACTCAACATTGGATGGAATTCTTCGGTATCCGTTTCGGGTAGTTTACCAAATGGTCTAATCTTTAACTCAAGTTCAGACGTATTGTCATATGATGGTTCCACGCTACCACCAGGGCGATTTAATTTGACAGTAATAGATGATTTTGGTTCAAGGAACTTACAGATATCTTATTCCTCAATAAAGACATATTCGAAAGAGGGAAGAGTTGACTCTCCGTGGTTAGGTAATGCCAGCTTCAATTCTGAATATAATGATGAGTATCAACAGGTTGTATCAATAGATAATCAACTGGCACACACATGTATGTTGGAGTTAGACGGAGATGTCCTATGTTGGGGTCATAACAACAATGGTCAACTAGGAGATAGTAGTGCCACAGATAGGAATAAGCCAGTTGAGACCGTGGCAGATAGTTATCATCCCAATATCAACTTCACTCAAATCACAGTAGGAGATTATCACACCTGTGGCCTAGATTCTAACTCTGAACTATTATGTTGGGGTAGTAGAGGTCACTATCGTATAGCAAATCCATCTCCATCCAGTTATACAAGTTATCCAAACATACCTACGTCCCGATCTGAGGTCTACGGTAAAGAATTAGCAACAGTATCAGCAGGTGGTCAACACACATGTGCCATAAGGTATGATGCTACTACTTGGTGTTGGGGAATGGGAAATTATGGACAGATTGGTGATGGTGGCTTGTATCCATCTGGTACCATGCCGAAACTGGTGCAATTCCCAAACAATCTATCCGCTGTTAGCCTTTCTCTTGGTTATATGAACACCTGTGCAATTGTAGATAACGGTGAAGTATACTGTTGGGGAAGGAACGACTTGGGACAACTCGGAATTGGAAACACAACAGACCAGTATTTCCCCACAAAGGTTCTCCTTGGCGGCAGAACCGCTATTGCAATTGAGTCGGGATCATACCATGCATGTGCAATTCTAGATGACAATTCTGTAAAGTGCTGGGGTAAAAACGCAAACGGCCAGATTGGAGATGGAACAACTGATACTCGGAATTCTCCAGCTTCTGTAATTCTTGCAGGATTGAGCAATCCAATTCAGATATCTGCCGGAGATTCGAGCACATGTGCCTTGTTTGCTAATGGCAAAATCAAGTGCTGGGGTAGCAACAATAACGGTGAGTTGGGGATTGGAAATACCAATCAAAAAGATACTCCTCAAGACCTGAACTCCATCTCTCATCTTCATGCATCGCATGTAACAGTCGGTAGTGGATTTACTTGTGCAACATTCCACGATGGCGCACCAAGGTGCTGGGGTACTGGATCAAATGGAAGGTTGGGCACCTCTTCTTCTACCTCGAGCAATGTGCCTTTACCGATTAGAGATTACTCCTCTGAGATTATCACCTTGATAGAGAATAGGGAAGCGACTGTTCCAATAACGGTCGCAGGTTGGGATTACAGCATATCACCATCAAACCAACTTCCTTCAGGAATCACATGGAATAATCTTACCCAGTCATTAGAAATAGATTCAAATCTCGAAGTTGGTAATTACACTATTACTGTCCTGGTTTCAAATAGCCATTCAAATGTATCAGCTTCAGTCGATTTGAGTATAATTGAAAGAATAGACAAATGGAGCGATAGGGTAGAGTCCCATTCGATTGGCATGTCAGTTTTGAGTGATCAAAATTTAATTCCATTCGACCTTTCAGTTGGCCGATTACATACTTGTTTCATATCTGATGACAAAAATTATTGCTCCGGCTACAATGGTTATGGACAACTGGGAGATGGTTCCCAATCCGACAGAGCCGCGCCTAAAGAGATAACATACTTTAGTAGCGAATTATATTCGATGTCTCTTGGTTACGAACACTCTTGTGGAATAGACAATGATGGTGCTTTGTACTGTTGGGGAAGGAATTACTATGGCCAAATCGGAACAGGATATCATCATCACAGTTCTCTCTACAACCAACCTCAAAAAATATCCCTAGACTATAGCTCTCAGCAGTTGCCCCCTGCTATGCAGGTTTCATTAGGCAGAGACCATTCATGCGGTATCTTTGAGGATTTGAACACATATTGTTGGGGTTACAATCAATATGGTAAGTTGGGTAATGGAGATCAAACGATCAGGAATAGACCAATTCTTATCCAAAATCCGGAACAGCAGCAGTTCACAGATATTTCTTTGGGAGAATCACATACTTGTGGTATAGTGACTAATGGTTCTGTTTATTGCTGGGGACACAATGGATATGGCCAACTTGGAGATGGCACTACGTCTGGTAGCCTTGTCCCAATATACACTAAGTTACCAAACGGAAGCAAAGCGGTTGCAATATCCTCTAAATACAACCAAAACTGTGTTCTTTTAGATAATTCTTCAGTATATTGTTGGGGCTACAATAATTATGGACAATTAGGAAATGGTAATACTACACAAATGAATGTCCCAACACACACAAATTTGCCATCAGGTACAAATCCCGTTCAAATTTCAGTCGGTCGGGAGCACAGTTGCGCAGTCATGGATAATGGCTCTCTGTACTGCTGGGGATACAATAGCAACCAACAGTCTGAGGGTCCCGTAAATGATGTCCGTGGCAATTACATATACAATCCAAGTTATGTTCAGACAAAATTCGGGCACAGAGTAGTTTCTGTTGGAGTTGGAGAAGGCTACACATGCGCTCTGACTGAGCACGCAGGGGTTTCGTGTTGGGGTCCAACCAGTTATTCAAGGTCATTAGAAGTCAATGTCGATAGAGTCTCCAAGTTGCGATATGTAATTTCACAAGATTATGAATACAATATCCAACCTATGGGTTGGGCCATAGAGGACTACTCATTCTCTAACCTTCCAGTTGGTATGAGTATTAATGGCTCGAGGTTGTTAATTGATTCGCAGGCCAACCAAACCGGATTTTTCACTTGGTATAGTAATACCACCTCCTACTCAAATACAGGCTCTATTGGATATGAAGCCATGAACATTGATCGAAAGTATGGTTCTGCTCCAGCTTGGACTAACTCAATTTCCTACAGGGAAGCAGATTCTGCTGTTTCGATGACTTCGGTTGATGCATGGCATTATCATGCATGTGCAATCGATGAAAATGGAGATGTTTACTGTTGGGGATACAATAGTGACGGACAATTAGGAGACTTATCAACAAATAGAAGGTCAAGCCCAAACCCTGTTCGTTTCTCAGGAGAAAAAACAGTTGCAACTCAAGTATCTGTCAGCCAATATAACTCTTGTATTCTTACTGATGAAGGAAGAGTAATGTGTTGGGGTGACGGTTCTAAAGGCCAAAATGGACAAGGAACATGGGATACTGATTCAGAACGTTATGATCTTAAAACTCCAGGAGAAGTTCTTCTACCATGGTCAAGTAATGCAGTAATGATTAGTACTGGTAACTCGTTCGCTTGTTCATTATTAGATGACGGAAGTGTTTACTGCTGGGGTTACAATAACTACGGCCAGTTAGGTGATGGCACAACTACTAGTTCTGGATTGCCGAAGAAAGTAATGCTCCCAGAAGATAGATTTGCAATATCGATCGATTCTGGAGAGGATCACACTTGTGCAGTCATGGATAATGGTGAGATATATTGCTGGGGTAGACAATATTACGGAAATATGGGGACAAGTGATCCACCAACCTCTTCAAATCAAGTGCATACCCATATCAAAATTCCCATCAAAGTTGAGATTCCACTATCAAAATCTGTGTCATTTATGGGTGTTGGTGAATACCACGGCTGCGCAGTAATGACCGACAATACTCTGTGGTGTTGGGGTAGAAATGATCACGGAGAAATAGGTGTTGGAAATACATCATCATTAAATAGCCAAATTATCAGAAAACCGATACAAATCGACATGCAATTCTACAGCCCAATTATTGCCATAGACTTGGGTAAAGAATCAACTTGCACTCTTCATGATGATGGTTCTCTAAATTGTTGGGGAGAAAATGATGATGGTGAAATTGGTAATGGATTAATTGGAGGAGATACATCATCACCAGTCTCAATCCAATTAGATGGTGGAGTCACCGCTACAGGAATAACTTCTGGTTATGAATTCAAGTGTGCCACAGCATCAGATGGTACAGTCCAATGTTGGGGTAATAATGGGCAAAGTCAACTTGGAGATGGAACTCAAGAGCCTAGTGCTTATCCTCAAACTGTGGATATGGACTTACCTTCTAGTAGCTCGACTTTAACTTACCTTGAAGGTGAAATTAAGCAAAATGAGAACTTTGTTTCTGGTTGGAATTATACATTTGGTATTTCACCACCTCTGCCACCAGGCTTTGAGTTGAACGAGGAAACCGGAGCAATAATGTCAGTTGGCAATTCAACATTCGGAGTGTCAAGGCATAATGTCACTGCGATAGCAGGGCAATACACAGCGACGGTAGAAATTACAATTGCAGTTATTAGAGATACAGATGGTGACGGTACACCAGATGCTGAGGACTATGATGATGATGATGATGGAAATCTAGACAGTCTCGATAATTGTCCAAGTCAAGCCGGCACTTCCACCCTAGGCGGTTATGTTGGATGTCCTGATGCTGATGGAGATGGATGGGCTGATTTAATCGACCCATTCAACGATGATCCAACTCAGTGGAAAGATACTGATGGAGATGGTTATGGAGATAATCTGGATGGAACGACTCCTGACATTTGGATTCTGGACTCTTCACAATGGTTTGATACCGATGGTGATGGATACGGAGACAATGAATTTGGAACCCGTGGTGACTCATGTCCAACAGAAGAAGGTTACAGCACGATTGATGTCTATGGATGCTTGGACTCAGATTCAGACGGATGGTCAGATTCAGGTGATGCATTCCCTCAAATCCCTTCCCAGTTCTCAGATAGAGATGGAGATGGTTGGGGTGATAACCAATCCTCAGGAGCAGAGTTAGTCGACCTATTCCCCTCTGATGGAACTCAATGGAACGATACCGATGGAGACGGACATGGTGACAACAAGTATGGAACTGAGGGAGATTGGTTCCCTAACGATCCTAATAGATGGGCAGATACAGATAGAGATGGTGTTGCTGATGAAGACGATGCTTTCGTCAATGATGCAACACAGTCCTCTGATAGAGACGGAGATTTGTGGGGAGATGACCCTCTAGGAAACAGAGCTGATGAATTCCCTGATGACCCAACCGAATGGAAAGATACCGATGGTGATGGAATTGGTAACAACGCAGATGCATTCCCATTCGATCCAACCCAAACCACGGATAGAGATGGTGACGGCTATGGTGATAATCCGCTAGGAGCGGGTGCAGATATTTTCCCAGACAATCCAACACAATGGGAAGATAATGACAATGATGGCCTTGGAGATAATCAATCTGGTACTGACGCCGACCCGTTCCTAAACGACTTGGATAACGACGGTTATAATGACAGTATTGACGTCCTTCCAAAGTTATATTCTCCGGGAGATTTGGACAATGATGGCTACCTTGATGATGACGATTGGGCTCCATCAGACCCAAGGGAGTGGGCTGATTTCGATGATGACAAAATCGGAGATAATGAAGACCCAGATGACGACAATGATGGATATGCAGATACAGATGAGATTAGGCTTAAGACAAATCCTTACGATTCCTCTTCAGTACCGATAGAAAGCTTTGAAATCGTAATACCAGGAACCGAAATAGGTCTAGGTGCTTGGGATTTAATAGGTATATTTGGTGGAGTCCCCTTATTTGCATGGATCGGATTTGGGTTCGTGACGAGGAACAAGCGATGTGCTAAATATGAAATCATGCTAAAAGAATGTCGATCTCGTGAGGAACTTGAGCAAGTTGCGTTGAGATGGGAGTATAGCTTAATGCTAAGATTACTTGGACCTCACCAGGGTATTAGGTTGGAAAGGCTGAGATCAGAACTTGATGACGGATTCGAAAATGCTGAACTTATACTCGGAATGGATTCAGGCCAACCACTTCAAGATACCGACCAAACATCAATAGTCAATACTGAACAAAAGGAGTATCCAGAAATCGTGACAGGTCCCTCCCCAGATATGGCTCCAGATCAAACCGATGAAAATGGTTATTCATGGATTAAGTATGGTGGGAGAGACTATTACAGATGGCAAACTGATAGCGAATGGACTCTACTAGAGAATTAATTGCTCATCTATATCTAAAGGCGCCAGGAGGAGGAGGTAGAGAAGGTGCGGAGGGCACAACCGCATAGGGATCTTTACTCTGCTCATATCTTGGATTTGTGAACATTGAAGTTGGCTCCTTTGGTGGTTTGTTTCTTCTAAAAATTAGGATAGATAATAATACTATAATTAGGACTCCAAAACCAGCAAACAAAATCTGTTTTGGATTAATTTCAATCTCTGTACTAGCGTCTCCCGCCTCAGATTCTTTATCATCAGGTGCCTGCCATACCTCATAAGATACATACCAAACGAAGTATACCTCTTTTGAACCATCAAAAATTACCGCTGTGTATATCCATGGGCCAACAAATCCTGTGTGATTGCACAAATCAAAGGCTAATTCAGCAGTAGGATTCTCACAATTGTAAGCCGGAT
>MDTG01111326.1_pt1 | contig 11202 bp, 10 predicted proteins | sample 811421 | NCBI WGS metagenome assembly MDTG01 (sample SAMN05326645, study PRJNA326480) | marine metagenome | isolation source: seawater | place: Pacific Ocean: South East | collected 2011
GGGGATATCGAAGTCGCATCTCAAATGTATGAGCGATTCAATTCGAAATCATCCGCTGTTAGCTTGGCTTATGCTCAATTTCTGCGACAAATTGATCAAAATGAGCGTGGAATCGCTGTTATTGGCCCTGCCTGTGATGTGATCGATTTTATCCATCGCTATGACGCGCTTAAATTTCGAGTAGGATTATTGATCGAAGCCAAGTACTTTGATTTCGCTGCGCGCGATCTTGAAAGCTCATTCAGATGAAAACACAGAGTCCGAAAATTCAATTATTACCGATTGGAATCGAGCTGAAGCGCGATTTCAATAAGCGGGCGTTGCAAATCTCTCAAATACTGCCGGTGATCGTTAAAACGAGCGTAAATGCAGAGCTTCTTGAAATTGAGTTTCAGCATATCCGGAATCAGTTGGAGTTGACTGGACAAGATTTTGGTCCATACGACTTCTGATGTATCATCCATGCGTATTTGATACAGAAAAGCGCCATGTCGACAGAAAATACCGAAATAACCGCAATCTCCTCCATCGGATTACCGGGATCTCTTCTACGGCAAGCCCGGGAAGAAAAAGGATTGACGGTCGATGAAATGTCAGCGATCTCGAATCTGACAAAGCAGGTCATTCGTGGGATCGAGTCGGACGATTACGCAGACCTGGCGGGACTGAGTTTTGTCCGCGGCTATCTGAAGCTTTACGCGAAAAAGCTGGGTGTTAACGAGGCTACAGTTCTCGAGCCATTCGATCTCTGGAAGGCCGAACAGTTGGGCGATGCCAAACACAAAGCAACGAAGTCCGGCATGGGTGACGAACAACCCGCGGCAGGGCCTGGCAAAGCGACGATGATTTTTGCTGGAGCAGTCATGGTTGTGTTAATTGCGGCAGGCGCGATACTTTCCTACACGGAGTCGGAACCATTTGAGTCTGAAGGCATTGCTACGCTACCTTCAGTGGAATCATCTGACCATTCTCAGAAAGATACACCGCAACTAACCGAACAACCAGTAGTCGACCAAGCGCCGCTCGAGCTCGTGGATACCGTTAGTGATGAGAGCCCCGGAACTAGCCCTGACACGTCAGATGCAGACACACGCATCGATACCACTGCGAATCTGGGATCGGAAGATTCAGTGAACGAGGAGCGCATGGCGAATGTTGCGGCGGATGAAGATGCGCTTGTGACTAAACCTTCTCAAGCGGACAGGCAAACAGAGGCACTAGCCACTTCTCCATCGGAGACACAAGTTGAACCAGAGACACCGGCTGAGCCTGAGAAGTCGGTTGAATCACCTCAAGTCATCAAGACAGTTGAGCCGGTTGTTAATATAGCGAGCGCTGAGCCAAAGATAGAACGTCCTGGGGATCAGATTGTGGAAGAGAGTGAGCCGAATCCTGTTGTCTCGACTGGAAATCTTGGCCAGGGTGGTCGTGTGATCGCTGAGGCAAGTGGGCTCGCCCCTGCTCCGGCAGAACCAGTCCAGACAACTCAAGTCAGTCCAGTCCAAGACGAGGGCTTGCGGGTAGTGTCAGAGACCGTGACTGGGCCGTCGGCTGACCAATTGGCAATGGGTGTTGCAGGAAAGCTACAAATCGAATTCAGTGGCGAGTCTTGGGTGGAAGTTCGCGATGCACGCGGCCGTCTGATTTTGGCTGACTTGATGACACCTGAGAACGGGGTGGATCTTGACACTTATGGGCCAGTCGAAGTGCTGGTTGGAGCAGTCAGTTCGAGTACAGTCATCTTTAATGGTGAGACACAAGATCTGCGACAAAAGGCATATCAAGACGTTGCTCGGATCACTTTGGGAGCTGACTCGAATTGATCGAATCGCCGATTAAGCGCCGTCACTCTCGACAGATACGCGTCGGTTCGTTGCTGATCGGTGGTGATGCGCCAATTGCCGTGCAGTCGATGACCAACACCGAGACGTGCGATGTTCAGGCGACAGTTCGGCAGATCGAAGCGATTGTTGACGCAGGCGTGGATCTTGTTCGTGTTTCTGTCCCCACAATGGATGCCGCCGATGCCTTTGGTCAGATTCGCTCAAAGGTGTCAGTGCCACTGGTCGCTGACATACATTTCAATCACAAGATTGCTTTGAAAGTGATCGAACTCGGTGTGGATTGCTTGCGGATTAACCCTGGAAATATTGGCCGCGAAGATCGGGTGAGAGCAGTTGTTTCATCGTGCCGTGACCATGGTGTTCCAATCCGAATCGGCGTCAACGCGGGATCGTTGGAGAAAGATCTCCAGAAAAAGTACGGCGAGCCAACACCAGAGGCGTTGGTTGAGTCTGCAATGCGACATATCGAAATCCTTGATCGTTTGGATTTCCAAGAATTCAAAGTGAGCTTAAAGGCCAGTGAAATCTTTATGACTGTTGCCGCCTATAGAAAGATCGCAGATCAAATTGAGCAACCGCTCCACCTAGGGATTACCGAAGCCGGCGGTCTACGGAGTGGTACTGTAAAGTCAGCTGCAGGCCTTGGTTTGTTGCTGATGGATGGGATTGGCGACACTTTGCGAATCTCGCTCGCGGCAGATCCAGTCGAGGAAGTCAAAGTCGGATTTGATCTCTTACGGTCACTCCGACTACGATCGCGCGGTATTAATTTTGTCGCTTGTCCAAGCTGTTCGCGCCAAACATTCGATGTAATTGGGACAATGAATCAGTTGGAAGCACGACTTGAGGATATCAAAACGCCGCTTAATGTTGCGGTCATTGGGTGCGTTGTGAACGGACCTGGGGAAGCCAAACAGGCTGATCTGGGATTTACCGGAGGTAATCCGGAGAGTCTCGCTTTATTTATCGATGGAAAACCAGCAGCACGCCTAACAGGGTCAGACTTTTTGGACGAGCTTGAGTTGAAAATCAGAAAGCAGGCTGAGATTAAGGAGCATGCGCGAGCTGCATTGATCGCGCATTCAACGGATACCCATTAATGGCAATTCAATCAGTACGGGGGATGCCAGATATTCTCCCGGAGCAGGCTGGCGCATGGCGCTATCTCGAGCGGCAAGCCCAACGCGTGTTCAGTGCATATGGTTTGACGCAAATTCGCACCCCAATTGTTGAAAACACCGCACTGTTTGCTCGATCAATCGGTGATGTGACTGACATCGTCGAAAAAGAGATGTATACCTTTGAGGATCGTTCAGGTGATAGCATGACATTGCGACCTGAATTGACCGCGGGAGTTGTTCGGGCTGCTATGGAACACGGAATGCTCCATAATCAAACACAGCGGTTATGGTATCAGGGACCGGCATTCCGGTATGAGCGACCGCAGAAAGGTCGATACCGCCAATTTCATCAAATTGGTGTGGAGTGTTTTGGTATCGCCGATGCACTGATGGAAGCAGAGCTGATTGAAATGACTGATCAGTTGTGGAAACAGTGTCAGATTCGCGATGCGGTCACGCTTGAACTGAACTCAATTGGATCACCGGAGGCGCGTGCTCGCTATCGAGCCGCACTCGTTGATTTTTTAACTGCCCGAAAAGAGCAATTGGACGAAGACAGTCAATCACGGCTTGAACGAAGCCCGTTGCGTATCTTGGATTCGAAGGATGAATCGACGCAGGTTCTTCTCAGTGATGCACCTTCGTTGATGGACTATCTGACTGACGAGGATCGCGGACATTTCGGTCGCCTGACCCGCGCACTCGGTGAAAGCGGTATCGAGTTTGAGATTAATCCGCGTTTGGTGCGTGGTCTGGATTATTATTGCCGAACTGTATTCGAGTGGACCACTCAAGCGCTTGGCGCACAGGGAACCATTTGTGGTGGTGGCCGTTATGACGGCCTGGTTGAACATCTCGGTGGTCGGGCAACCCCCGGCGTCGGTTTCGCCCTTGGCATGGAGAGGGTCGTTTTACTGATGGAATCACTTGATGTGATTCCGGATGCCTATCAAACCCAAGCCGATGTATATTTAATGCCGCAACAAATCGAGTGTGAGTCGGCAATTCGAAAACTCGCTCGGACGTTGCGAGCCCAGTTTCCATCGCTTCGCGTGATGAACCACTTTGGTGGTGGTAGTTTGAAGAGTCAGTTGAAAAAAGCGGACAAGTCAGGTGCTGACATCGCCTTGATCATCGGGCAGATGGAACTCGAAAACGAATCGGTTGTCTATAGACCACTCCGAGGGGGTGAGCAAGAGACGCTAACGGAAGCCGAGCTACTCAATCGAATTTCAAAATTAAAGGATGCATGATGGATTATTTAAAGACCGACGAAGAACAGGGTGAGGCCCTTAAGCGCTGGCTTGCGCAAAATGGTCTCGGTTTAATCGTCGCGATTGGAGTCGGTGTTGGTTCTGTCTTGGGTTATCAGCAGTGGCACCAGCACCAAATCAATCAGCAATCGGATGCTGCTGGTCGTTACCAGGGGTTGATTGAACTGTCCGCGATTAATTTCGCTAATCCAGAAACAGCATCTGATTATGAGCGTTTACTTACTGTCGCGGATGGTCTTCGCCAGTCACATGCGGGGAGTAACTATGCGGCTTTAGGTGCAGGGATTGTTGCCGCACAGGCCGTTGAACGCGGTGATTTTGACTTAGCGGTAAGCCAGTTGACCTATGCGGAAACTGAACTTGAACTGCCAGAGTTGAAAGCAATGACCTCACTCCGTTTGGCACGTTTGGAACTGGAGCTTGGTGAGGGTGATTCTGCATTGAGCCGAGTTCAATCGATGTCGACCGAATTTTTTCAAGGGTCCCGGAGCGAACTTGAGGGTGATATTTTGGTTGCTATCGATCAGCCACACAAAGCACGTGAAGCTTATTTAAAGGCGCAAGCCTCTTTGACCGAAGCAGGTTTGAACACGGCAGTCGTCGATTTGAAATTGTCAGCCCTACCCGAGGGCTCCTAATGCATCGTCCGTTGATACTTGGGGCGATGATTGTTCTGGCGGGGTGTTCAAGTGCGCCAGAAAAACCTGATCCCACGCCCCTTGAGCGCATTACTGAGAAAGTCGAGCTCGATGCGGTTGAGTCCACGTCACTCGGTGGTGGTGATCAGACCGGTTTGAGTCCAGCAACAAATGGTGAGGTCATCGCTGCGGCATCCGCCGGTGGTGATGTGTATCTGTTCAATATGAACTTAAAAGAACAGTGGAATGTCGACATCGAACAAACGATCGTTGGCGGTGTCGCTGTGAATCAGGATGCTGTCTTCGTCGTTACATCTGATGCCAACTTGGTTGCGTTATCGCGCGCCAACGGTGAATTGCTTTTTGAAGTCGCTCTGCCGAGTAGTTCGATGGTGCCACCTGTTGCGACAGACACTCAGGTTTTCGTCAAAACCCAGATCGGTCGGCTGTTGGCTCTGAAAGCAGATACCGGTGAGACTATCTGGTTCGAAGAAGCTCGAGAGACGGGTGTCGGTATCCGAGGTGGAGCACCGATGACCCTTGAGAGTGATGTCCTCTACGTGTTGTGGGAATCTGGCCGGATCGTGGCCTATCAAGCAGAGAGCGGCCGTATCTTCTGGGAGCGGCAGGTGGCTGTATCGCGTGGTCGTAGTCCTCTGGAGCGGATTGTTGACTCCAAGGGCGCTCCATCAGTACGCAATAACCTCGTCGCGACGGCAACCCGAAATGCACAAGTCAGTCTGTTGGATGCGCGGAACGGGCAACTGATGTGGAGTTTGGACGCCGATGCGTATCCTGGTGCATTACTCGCCTTTAACGCTGTCACCATCGTCGAGACCGATGGGACAATTTCAGCTTACAGCGCGCAATCAAGTGAATCACTGTGGACCAATGAGGCCCTGAAGTATCGCGAGCTGAGCCCGCCGGTTGTGGTTGCTGATTCAATCGGTGTGGTTGATCTAGAAGGCGAGTTGCACCTGCTTGATCCAGTAAATGGTTCAATCGTTGGTCGTCTCGATGTGGGCGGTGATAAGGGTAAAGTGGCGCCGGTGGTTGTCCAGAATGGTGTACTCGTTCAGCTACTTGACGGACGCTTGAGTCGGGTGGAAATAATTCGTTGAAAACCCCGGTGATTGCCCTCGTTGGTCGACCCAATGTTGGTAAGTCAACGCTATTCAATCGATTAACGAGAAGTCGCGATGCACTTGTGGCCGACTACGCGGGGCTGACGCGAGATCGTAAATACGGACGAGCTGTATTGTCTGGTCATCCATTCCTTTTGATCGATACGGGTGGGTTGACCGGTGGTGAGGCTGGGATCGATGCAGCGATGGCCGAACAGTCAAAAGCTGCAATCGACGAAGCGGATGCAGTTTTCTTTATGGTCGACGCTGCGAGTGGTGTTGCAGCGTCAGACCAAACAGTTGCCGACATGCTTCGTCGAAACGACAAGCCGATCTGGTTAGTTGCTAACAAGATTGATGGCCAGAATGCAGATATTGCCTTGTCCGACTTTTATAGCCTCGGATTTGGAGAACCGCAAGCCATTGCAGCATCCCATGGCCGCGGCGTTGGCGTGCTTAGTGACCAGTTACTTGATCATTTTGGCTTACTGGATGTTGAACCGCTCGATGTGAATCAGGAGCGTCAGGATGCGCCAGGTATTCGGATCGGTGTCGTCGGTCGTCCGAACGTCGGTAAGTCAACGCTTGTGAATCGGATGCTTGGTGAAGATAGAGTCGTCGTGTTTGATCTACCGGGAACCACGCGTGATTCAATCTATATTCCTTATGAACGGTATGACGAAATGTTTACCCTGATCGATACAGCCGGTGTGCGACGTCGTGGTCGCGTCAATGAGACGGTCGAAAAATTTTCGATTGTGAAAACACTCCAAGCCATCGAGGATTCCCATGTCGTGATCTTGGTCGTTGATGGGCAGGAGGGGATGGTCGAGCAAGATATGCACCTGATGGGAATAGTCGTCGATGCCGGTCGTGCCCTAGTGGTTGCTGTGAACAAATGGGACCATCTCGATCCAGATTTGCGAGTAAAAATCCGAGAGACGCTCAAACGGCGTTTGAGCTTCATCCCATGGGCAAAGATCCACTATATTTCTGCACTCCACGGAACCGGAGTCGGCGATCTATATGGATCGATCAAAGAAGCGTATTCGGCGGCGACCACCAAATTGTCAACCAACGTGTTGACGCGAATCCTGGAGGATGCGGTGGCCGATCATCAGCCCCCGTTGGTTCGCGGCCGACGGATAAAACTTCGCTACGCACATCAAGGTGGCATGAATCCACCTCGAATCATCGTTCATGGAAATCAAACGAAAGATGTGCCAGAGGCGTATCGGCGTTATTTGGAAAATATTTATCGCCGCGTGCTACAGATCAACGGATCTCCAGTCAGAATTGAGTTCAAATCTGGCGAGAACCCATTTGCGGGGCGCAAAAATAAACTGACGGAGCGCCAGATTCAGCGGAAGCGGCGACTGATGAAGTTCGTGAAGCAGAAAAAATAATTACGTCCGTTCCCAACGGTCATCAAACAGACCGCTGGTCACTGCATTTAAAACACCAGCCCCGCCATCAGAGCGTCGGGCACTCGCAAATGCAACGATGTCTGGATTATTTTTCAACCAGCGGTTCACGTAGGCTTTGAGGAGGGGTCGGCCATCTTGGCTGTGTCTTCCGACACCGTGTGTGATCCGAATGTGAGTGAGCCGACGTTCTCGGATAATCTGGAATAGTGCTGTAATCGCATGAGCGGCCTCGTCGACCGTATAACCATGTAAGTCGATTTCGTATTGTGCCGGAAACGGCGCTTCATCGAGAAGACCAAGAACACGGCGGTCCACTTCGTAGGCGACGTACTCGAGCGGCTTTAGTGGATCAAGCGGCGGTGGCTCTTCGGTTGATAATCCATGATGGGATTGAGTGATTACAGAATCCTCAGCTCGCGCACGAGCGGTTTCGATCTCATCAGATGAGAGGATTTTCTTTGGACGGATGCGAACGTCGCGATTGATCGGTTCGACACCTGTCTCTTGCATCAGTGATTTGAATGAATTGTCAGGCATATCACAACCATAGGGTGTTAATGCGAACTTTCAAAGTCTGCTTGCTCTCCATACGGCATCTGTCTAGTCTTCCCGCATGAGAGAACTTCATACACTTCGTGACTTCCTTCGCTGGACTCTCTCTGAGTTTGGACGTCATCCGGTTGAGCTTGGGCATGGAACTGATTCGTTATGGGATGAAGCACTTGCTTTAGTGTTCGGAGCACTGTCGTTACCACCAGACGGCGATGAACGATTGCTCGACGCGACGTTGACGGTTGATGAGCGGCGTCATGTTTTGGATTTAATTCAGAAACGAGTACATGACCGGATTCCTGTCCCGTATCTGACCAAAACAGCCTGGTATGCAGGATTGCCATTTCATGTCGACGCGCGTGTTTTGATTCCCCGGAGTCCCATTTTTGAATTAATCGAAAGGGAATTTGAGCCATGGTTTAAGACACCGATTGATCGGTCAATTCGATTTTTGGATTTATGTACCGGGTCTGGATGTCTCGGTATTATTACTGCGTTGACATTTCCCGAGAGTACTGGCGTCTTGGCTGATTTGGAGTCTGGCGCCTGTCAAATTGCACGTGAAAACGTGGACTTCCATCAAGTGAGTGGTCGACTCGAAGTGATTCAATCGGATGGCTTTGATGGCCTTTCTGAGGGCTCTTACGATTTGATAATTTGTAACCCGCCCTATGTTGATGTGGAAGATATGGCAACCTTGCCACCTGAGTTCCGAAAAGAGCCCGTGGTCGCACTGGCCTCGGGTAACGATGGGTTAACGCTTGTCAGACGATTACTCAGACAGGCTGCTGACTGGTTGGCAAGCGATGGAATCATGGTTCTTGAAGTAGGAAATACCTGGGGACTCCTTGATCGGGAGATCACTTCGCGCACAGGTGAGTCTGTACAATGGTGCGAATTTGAATTTGGTGGGCACGGTGTTTGCGTTCTCTCAAAGCAGGAACTGAACACGCTATACTCAGCGTTTTGATCGGACATATTTATGAGCGGAAATACATTCGGCACCTTATTCACAGTCTCAACAGCCGGCGAAAGTCATGGCCCTGGACTGGTTGCTGTTGTTGATGGATGTCCGCCGCAGATTCCGCTTTCGGTGGACGATCTGCAAATTGATTTGGATCGCAGAAAGCCCGGGCAGAGTAAACACACGACGCAGCGTCGCGAAGCTGATGAGGTCGAGATTTTATCTGGCGTTTTTGAAGGGATGACGACAGGTACTCCGATTGCACTATTAATTCGCAATACAGATCAGCGGTCGAAAGATTATTCAAATATCAAAGATGTATTTCGTCCAGCGCATGCCGACTACACCTATGAACACAAGTATGGAATCCGTGATTATCGCGGCGGTGGTCGTAGTTCTGCGCGAGAAACTGCGATGCGAGTGGCTGCCGGAGCGATTGCCAAGAAAGTGTTGGCTCATCTATTTTCGGTCAAGGTCCGCGGGTGTTTGACACAACTCGGTCCGATTGAGTGCGAGATTAAAGATTGGTCGATGGTCGACTGCAACCCATTTTTCAGTCCAGATCCGGATCGACTCGATGAGCTTGAAAGCTACATGAATCAACTGCGCCGCGATGAAGACTCGATTGGTGCGCGTTTGACGGTCGTTGCTGATGGGTTACCACCAGGATGGGGTGAACCCGTCTTTGACCGACTGGATGCTGATATCGCCCATGCTTTGATGTCGATCAATGCTGTGAAGGGTGTTGAAATCGGAGAGGGTATGGCGGTTGTCAATCGTCGGGGCTCCGAGCATCGAGATGTGATGACTCCTGATGGATTTTTAACAAATAACGCAGGTGGTGTGCTGGGAGGAATCAGTACTGGGCAACCATTGGTCGCACACTTAGCTCTTAAGCCTACAAGCTCAATCACTACACCAGGTAAGACCATCAATAAACACGGCGAAGTAATCGACGTGATTACCAAGGGTCGTCATGACCCTTGTGTTGGGATTCGTGCTACGCCGATTGCAGAGGCGATGATCGCCTTGGTTCTTCTTGATCACGCGCTTCGCCATCGTGGGCAGAATGGCCATGTCGCGATTGACACTCCCGTGATCCCCGGATTTACATCGACGTGACAACCGCAGCGCCAGGCGTTCGTCTTGGCAGTTTATACGGACTCTATTTTGCGGTCGTAGCGCTCAGCATTGGTTGGTTTGGCCCCTTTTTTCAATCGCTTGGGTTCACTGCCACTGAAATCGGTATCGCGATCGGTGTGCTGACGGGTTCAAAAATTTTTGCACCCTATTTCTGGGGTACCCTTGGTGACTTACTTCCAAATCGGCTCCGAGTTGTACAGATTGGCATCATTGGGTCGACTTTGGCGGCGGGATTGTTGCTAGTTGAGGTTGATTTCTTAGGACTCTGTTTGGTTCTGGCGCTTTTCGGCGTTTTTTGGAATGCGATCATCGCTCAATTCGATACGTTAACGCTCGAGTACTTGGGCGAGAACCATCATCGTTATTCATCTATACGCGTATGGGGCTCGATCGGCTTTATTTTGATGATGTTGGGATCAGGTTGGCTTTTCTCCGAGGTCGATTATGGCTTTCTACCCTGGTTGATCATTGGCGGTTTGTTGCTCTCAGTCATCATTTCCATGACTTTGCCAGCACATGGCCGAATCCATCCAAATACGTCGAACGAAGTCCAAATTCGAAGCTGTCTGACCAATATGTCGGTGTGGATTTTCTTTGGGGTCGCATCAGTGAACCAAATGACTCACGGTCCTTTGAATGTGTTTTACACCCTCTATGTTCAAGATCACGGATTTACTGCATTTCAGGCGGGGCAACTCTGGGCACTTGGAGTGCTTGCCGAGGTCGTTTTGTTTTTTGTGTTGCCGTGTTTCATCCGGACACTCGACCTTCGGATTCTTTTAACGATTTCCTTGGTGTTTGGATCGCTTCGATGGATGCTGATGGGCGGATATCCTGATGTGGTTTGGCTGGTTATCGGACTTCAGCTATTGCATGCGTTTACTTTTGGAGCAATTCACTCAGTCAGCATCGAGTTCATTCGCCGTTGGTTCCCTGGCAAATTATCTGGTCGAGGTATGGCGCTGTATAGCGGATGCGTATTTGGCGTAGGAGGCTCCTTGGGTGCAACTTTGTCTGGGGTTGCCTGGGAATCTTTGGGTGGCAGTAACACGTTTCTATGTGCCGGATTAGTCACTGGTGTGACCGCGATGATAGCTTGGTTTAGCCTCCGCAAC
>MDTG01246812.1_pt1 | contig 11202 bp, 8 predicted proteins | sample 811421 | NCBI WGS metagenome assembly MDTG01 (sample SAMN05326645, study PRJNA326480) | marine metagenome | isolation source: seawater | place: Pacific Ocean: South East | collected 2011
CGATCCGGAAGTTTTCGCGTTGAGCGGAGAAAAATATCATCCGATAATAGGGAAGTCTATTAGTATTTTATAGCTTAAAAATGAATAAATTTCAATACAAAGCTAAATAATCGGTTAATTACTTGACAACGCCTGTTTTGAGGTTGTATATTTGCAGCCTTTAAAAATTCAAATATGGGAATGAAACTTTCAAACTTCAATTTCGAACTTCCGCCGGAATTACTTGCCGAATATCCAGCTGAAAACAGAGATGAAGCGCGCCTAATGGTTCTTAACCGAAAAGAGCAAACGATAGAGCACAAACAATTTAAAGATCTTATTGATTATTTTGATCCTGAAGATGTGATGGTTCTTAATAATACCAAGGTTTTTCCTGCTCGTTTGTATGGTAATAAAGAAAAAACAGGTGCAAGGATTGAAGTGTTCTTATTGAGAGAATTAAATGCAGAAACCAAACTTTGGGATGTTTTAGTAGATCCTGCACGAAAAATCAGAATTGGTAATAAGCTTTATTTTGGTGATGACGAAAGTTTAGTAGCCGAAGTTATTGATAATACCACCTCTAGAGGTAGAACTTTGCGTTTTCTTTATGATGGATCTTATGAAGATTTTAGAAGAAAGCTTAAAGAACTAGGAGAAACACCACTACCAAAGTATATAAAAAGAGATGTACAGCCTGAAGATCAGGAACGTTATCAAACAATTTATGCCAAAGAAGAAGGAGCGGTAGCTGCGCCTACAGCAGGACTTCATTTTTCTAAGCATTTATTGAAACGTTTGGAAATAAAGGGAGTTAATTTTGCAGAGGTGACCCTTCATGTAGGCTTAGGAACTTTTAGCCCGGTTGAGGTAGAAGATCTTAGCAAACATAAAATGGATAGTGAAGAAGCCTTCGTAAAAGGCGATGCGGTACATACCATCAATAAAGCAAAAACAGAGAAACGTAAGGTTTGTGCAGTTGGTACTACGGTAATGAGAGTTTTAGAAAGTTCGGTTTCTTCAAATCAAACTTTGAATGAGTTTGGTGGATGGACCAATAAATTTATCTTTCCTCCTTACGATTTTAGTATAGCAAACTGTATGGTGACGAATTTCCATACCCCAAAATCTACATTATTGATGATGATTTCTGCTTTTGCGGGTCATGATTTTATGATGAGAGCTTACGAAGAGGCGGTAAAAGAAAAATATAGATTCTATACTTATGGTGATGCCATGTTAATCTTATAAGAAATAAGAACAAAAGTTAAAAGGCCACAATCGCATAAAGTTGTGGCCTTTTGCATTTTAAGAGGTATGAATATATCCTCAAAATCTTTGTAATTTTGTGTTGTGGAGAATAAGAAAAAAGATATACGAGCTTTAACCAAAAAGCAACTTCAGGAGTTTTTCGTGGAGCACGGTGATAAATCCTTTAGAGGATCACAGGTTTATGAATGGCTTTGGAGTAAGGGAGCTCATGATTTTGACGAAATGACCAACATTTCTAAGCAAACCCGTGCCATGCTTGCCGAGAATTTTGTGATCAATCATATTCGTGTAGATCAAATGCAACGAAGTAGCGACGGGACTATTAAGAATGCGGTAAAACTACATGACAATCTTACGGTAGAATCTGTTCTTATTCCTACACCAACCAGGACAACAGCCTGTGTTTCTTCTCAGGTAGGATGTAGCTTAGATTGCCAGTTTTGCGCTACAGCACGTTTAAAGCGTATGCGGAATCTTAATCCGGATGAAATTTACGATCAGGTAGTTGCGATTGATAATGAAAGTCGATTGTATTTTGATCGTCCTTTAAGCAATATTGTGTTTATGGGCATGGGAGAGCCGCTTATGAATTACAATAATGTGATGAAAGCGGTAGAAAAGATCACTTCAGACGAAGGTTTAGGCATGTCTGCAAAGCGAATTACCATTTCTACCTCTGGTGTACCTAAAATGATTAAAAAGCTCGCAGACGATGAAGCTAAAATAAAATTAGCGGTTTCGCTTCATGCCGCTACTGATGAAGTTCGTACCAGGATTATGCCTTTTAATGAAACATTTCCTTTAGAAGATTTGCGTGAGGCTTTAGAATACTGGTATTCCAAAACCAAAAGTCGTATTACCTACGAGTATATCGTTTGGAAGGATGTAAATGACACCCGTAATGATGCTATGGCTTTAGTGAGATTCTGTAAATTCGTGCCTTGTAAAGTAAATTTAATTGAATACAATCCTATCGATGATGGGGATTTTCAGCAGGCATCTTCGCAGGCAACAGCTATGTATCAGCAGTTGTTAGAGCAAAATGGCATTACAGTTACGGTAAGACGATCTCGCGGGAAGGATATTGATGCTGCTTGTGGGCAATTAGCCAATAAATCGGCCTCATAATTTATCTTCAATTTGGTGAATTAAGCTATCTTTGCGGACTTTATGAAGATAATCTCTCAAATAAAACTTCCGGTTGAAAGAGAAATGGAACTTTTCGAAAAAAAGTTCTTCCAATCCATGTCTTCTAAAGTCGCCCTTTTAAATCGAATTACCCATTATATCGTCAATCGAAAAGGGAAGCAAATGCGACCTATGTTTGTCTTTTTGGTCGCCAAGATGGTTTCAGATGGAAAAGTAAACGAGCGAACCTATCGAGGTGCTTCAGTCATCGAACTTATTCACACAGCTACGCTGGTTCATGATGATGTTGTGGATGATAGTAACCGCAGGAGAGGATTTTTTAGTATTAATGCACTTTGGAAAAATAAGATTGCGGTGCTCGTTGGGGATTACTTACTTTCTAAAGGACTTTTACTATCTATCGATAACAATGATTTCGATTTATTAAAGATTATCTCGGTAGCGGTGAGAGAGATGAGCGAAGGAGAATTGCTTCAAATAGAAAAGGCTCGTCGTTTAGATATTACCGAAGAGGTTTACTACGATATTATCCGTCAAAAAACAGCTACGCTTATTGCAGCCTGCTGTAGTTTGGGGGCTGCATCGGTAAAACCAGACTCAGGTGATGTAGAAAACATGCGTCGCTTTGGTGAGCTTATTGGAATGGCCTTCCAGATCAAAGACGATCTTTTTGATTATGGTGAAGAAAAGATAGGAAAGCCCACTGGGATCGATATTAAAGAGCAAAAAATGACTTTGCCTTTAATTTATGCACTTAATCATTCTGATAAAAAAGAAAAAGCCTGGGTAATCAATTCGGTTAAAAATCATAATAAGGATAAGAAACGGGTAAAAGAAGTTATTGCTTTTGTGAAAGATAAGGGAGGTTTGGAATATGCGAGTTCGCAAATGATTCTCTTCCAACAAGAAGCTTTGAAAATACTTGATGAATATCCAGAATCCCGGTATAAAGAATCCTTAGAATTAATGGTGAATTATGTGATCGAAAGGAAAAAATAAAAGGCTGCAAAATTTGCAGCCTCTTTTATTTATAACAGGCATATAATTAACTCTCGCTAATTTATATATCATCATTGGCTTCTTCGCCATTTACATCATCGGTTTCATGAATCTCTTCATCAACTTCTTCTTTTACTTTATTAGCGCCTTCTTCTATTTTTTCACCAGCCTGCTCTACATTATTTTCGATATCCTCACCTATGGCTTCTACAGCGTCTTCTGTTTTTTCACCAGTGGATTCTCTACACGATTGAAAAGTAAAAGCGAATGCTACGACAAATACAGATAAGATTAATTTTTTCATGATTATTTAGTTTTTGATTTTATGTTAAGCTAAAAAAAGCCACTACGACGAGTGGCTTTTAGATTTTTTCCCGAGGGAAGAGAGAATTACATGTCGTCGTTGTTCTCTACTTCGTCTTCAACTTCCTGACCTGCTTCTTCGATCTTGTCGCCAGCTTTATCCATTGCCTCCTCAGTTTCATCAGCAGCTTCATCAACGCTATTTTCTACGTCTTCACCCATTTGTTCCATGTTCTCTTCTGCGTTTTCTTCAGTAGTTTCTCTACAAGAATACATAGAAACCGTCATTGTTGCTACAGCAAATAATAAAAATAATTTTTTCATCGTTATAATGTTTAATTAGTTGAACAAACAAATGTAAACTAATTTTCATTACATGAATATAGTCTTTTCCGTTAAATATTTCCAATAACGCTTTGGTACATTTTGAAGGTGCAATTTTGTGTTTTTACGTGATTTTATGTTAGTCGATTCAAAATATGATTTCCATAATTTTTGGAAGCTTATTTCGTTTTCATGTAGCACATCAGGGTTGTTTTTTGAATTTTTTTCAAAATTTATGCTGATTGTGACTACTTTTTTTAGATCGTAGAAGAGTCCAAATTGTCGTTTTTCATCATAAATCACCCACTTTTGATCGGCATATCTGTTCTTAAAATGTTTTAAAATTAAGGGTAAAACGTTAAAATCTGGGGCAACTTTTGTGAAAAAAATTCCATCTTTTAGCAATTCAAATCTTATAAAGGCTTCCATTCGGTGCTTTTCTCTTCCTACTTTTCGATCTATTTGAGCGATTTTTAGAACTGGTGGGTATGAAAAATCATCAGAAAGGTCGGATTTGTGCCTAAAAATATGTCTAAAAAATTCAACAATTAGAAGTTCTACTCCCGGAATTTCAGATAAAAAGGCACGATAAATACGATGCACGGCTTTTTTTGAAGTATAATTTTTAAAACTTTTTAAAACGCGCGCCGATTTTTCTAAATCTGTAACCACCACTTCATTCTTAGCAAAAAAATCGGTTTGATTATACCCTTCGGGATGAATTGTGAAATCGTTTAAGCGTTCCTCATAAATCTGGAATATGCAAGTGAGTAGCCCTTTAAAGGTACCATCATATATTAATATTCTAGACGGCATGTTCAAACAGGTTTAATTGGTTTGAATAATCTTTCCTGAATTTTCCGGAGCTTGTTTTTAATATTTTTGATTTTATCTGATCTGCAGTCCAGTCTTTCTTCTCCCATAACCTGGAATTACAAACGATGAAGTATTTAGCGCGATTTAAAGCGACACCAATGGCTTTTAAATGTTCCCAATTCAAGTTTCTATATTTTCTTGCCTGGATGATTTTATGAACTGATCGCATTCCTAAACCAGGTACTCTGGCCAGCATAGTTTTATCTGCTAAATTGATATTTATGGGAAATAAATGCTGATTCCTAAGGGCCCAGCTTAATTTAGGATCGATATCTAAATCAAGGTTTGGATGGTGGTTATTAAGCAATTCCCGAATATCAAAACCATAAAATCGTAATAGCCAATCTGTTTGGTATAATCTATTTTCCCGTAGCATTGGTACCTGTGAGGTAATAGAAGGAAGCCTTGGATCTGTAGAAATGGGGACGTAGCCAGAGTAATATACCCGTTTCATATTATATTGCTTATAATAATAATTGGCAGAATACATAATATCCCTATCGCTTTCTCCGGTGGCTCCTACGATCATTTGAGTGCTTTGCCCGGCCGGAGCATATTTAGGCGTACTTTTTAGAAACTTTTTTTCTTGCTTAAACTGAATAATTTCATTTTTAACCTTCTCCATTGGTTTTGTGAAATCTTCATGCTTTTTTTCCGGAGCCAGCAGCTTTAAACCTGATACTGTAGGAACTTCTATATTAACGCTTAGGCGATCTGCGTATAATCCAGCTTCTCTCATTAGTTCATCACTCGCACCAGGAATCGATTTTAAATGAATATAGCCATTAAAATTTTCTTCTTCTCTTAGCTTTTTGGCGACTTTGATTAAACGTTCCATCGTATAATCGGCATTTTTAAAAATACCAGAGCTTAAAAAAAGTCCTTCTATATAATTGCGGCGATAAAAATTTATGGTCAGGTCTACTACTTCCTGTACTTTAAAGGCAGCCCGCTTAATATCATTAGTTCTTCTGGTCACACAGTAAGCACAATCATAAATACAATGATTCGTCAGTAATATTTTTAAGAGTGAAATGCAGCGTCCATCTTCGCTATAGCTGTGGCAAATACCCATACCGGAAGAATCTCCAAGACCATTGTTCTTATTTTTTCGGTTGCTGCCGCTACTTGAGCAAGAGACATCATATTTTGCAGCATCGGCCAGAATTTCTAGTTTTTCTTTTATTCTATCGTAATTCATTCCAAAAATCAATTTCTTCAAAAATAGGAAATATTCCTATAAAACGGATTAAATCCAATATTAAACTTGAGTTTTTATAAGAATGATTTCAGAAGTAATAAAATATTGTATTTTTGAAGTATGAAAGCAAAATTTTTTACCTGCACAAATGGTTTCTACATTAGAAGTACTATTTGCTGTATCGTACTAATAATTAGTATTTTTCATTCTTTTTGTTCTACTGCTCAACAACTAAATCCACCTATACAAAACTATTCATCTATAGCCTATGATGCTGCCAGCCAAAATTGGGATATTTCTATAGATGAAAAGGGTATGATTTACGTTGCAAACAATAGAGGCCTGTTAATTTTTAACGGACAGACGTGGAAATTATTCAGTTTAAATTCTGGTGCCATTATTCGTTCAGTCTATGCTTATAAAGACAAAATTTTTACAGGATCTTATCGAGAATTCGGGTATTGGGAAAGAAATGATATGGGTGGATATTCATATCATTCCTTAAATCCTTTATTTAAGGATATAGCGTTAGGGGACGAGGAGTTTTGGGGAATCATGGCCTATAACGACAGTATTTATTTTCGATCTTTTGGAGCTTTGTATAAGTACGATGGGGATAAAATAATCAAAATTTCCAACGGTGTTTTTACAGGAATGAAGGTTTTTCAAAATAAGCTTTGGGTAGCTAAAGGTCGAGATGGAATCTTTTTTTTAAACCATGCTGATAAACTACAATTTTTTGAGCCTTCCTTAAAATTGACTGGGAATACTATCGCTGATTTAGAGGTTCATAACGATCAATTAATTGCGGGTACCAGAGAGCAAATTTTTTATTTAGATAAAAAGAATGATGAATTCAATTTAATGCCAGGTAAACTTAATGATGCTATCGAAAAATCTGAATTAAATAAAATTTTAAGTCTGGATCATGAGAATCTTATCATCGGAACTTTAAAAAATGGTTTTCTAAAATGGAATAGAAATAACGAATTAATCCAGGTGTTTAACAGATCCAACGGCTTGCAAAATAATACTGTTCTGGCTTTAGATGTTTTTAAAGGTCAATTATGGCTGGGCTTAGATAATGGTATAGACAGAATGGATATAAATTCCCCTATTAAATTTTATACAAATACCACTGGGGAACTGGGAGCTGTTTACGATTTAATTAAAGAATCAAATAAGATATACCTGGCTAGTAATACCGGGGTTTATTTTTTAGATGAGTCGGGATTGCGTTTGATAGAAGGTGGAGAAGGACATTCCTGGAATTTGGCGAAGATTGGGGATAAGGTTATCAGTAATAGTAATTCTTCAACTTTTGAGATTTTAAATAATAAACTTAAAATTTTGGACAATTCTACCGGAAGTTTTCATACCACATTGTCGCCAAAAAATCAGATTTTGGTAGGTACTTATACCGGGATTGGTGTGGTAACTGATTCTTCGTTCTATAAGATTGATAATATAGGCTTCCCGGTTAAGAAAATGGTTTTTGAGAATGAGAATGTTTTATGGGCTGCCCATCCTTACGAAGGAATTTATAGAGTTCAGTTTTCAGAGAAACTTAATAAAGCAGTTCGAGTACAGGATGTCCCAAGCTTAGATAGCTTGAAACATTTTAATTCTCAGATTTATAGTATTAACAATCAAATCGCTGTATACTCTAATCAAAACTGGTACCGCTATAATGTATTTAAAGATCGTCTCGAAGTTTTTGAAGAACTTCGAGATTTAAAAGGATTTAAACTTCTTGAAGAGCATGATAGTAAGTACTGGTTTATAAATACTCTGAGTGATGATCTATTTTTTACAAATTTAAAGGATCAAGAGTTTAGCTTACCTGCCTGGCGTCTTGAAAATAGATTAGTGAAGGGATATGAGCAGATGACTGCGGTTTCAGACTCTATTTACTATATATGTCTTAAAGATGGTTTTGCCCGTGTAGATCTGGCTGCATTAATGAAAGAACAGCATCAATTATTTATAGCAGAACCTTTTGTTGCCGGCTTTCAAGATGCAAATAAGACATATAGCTTGATGGAAAAACCAAATATTCCACATAAGCATGCCGGTTTGGTTACTTTGGATTTGGGGCTTCCATTTTCAGATTCTAGAAATATCGCTTATCGTTTGGTGGGTAATGATACCGTTAGCGGGATTGTAGAAAATGGAGAGTTGATTTTTCAGAACTTAGATTATGGAGATTATAGTCTTGAAATATATCCTTTTGGCACCAATGGCAAAGACTTTAAAACCTTTGAATTTACAGTATTACCACCCTGGTATTTATCTTTTTGGATGAAGGGAGTTTATATTTTATTGGCATTAGGTGGATTAGAGCTCATATTTTTATATAACCGGAAACGGCTTAAAAAGCATCAATTGCTTATTGAGCAAAAATTTGAAAAAGAGCATAAGGAGCGCATAGACCGTTTAGAACGGGAACGCCTTATGGATGAAATTGATATGAAACGAAAAGAACTTGCTAACACTACCATGATGGCCGCAAAGAAAAATGAAGTGTTGATGGAGATCCAGGGAGAGCTTAATAAAGACAAGTCGAAAATTAATGAATATCGCTTAAAACATATTATCAATAAGATTAACGGTGCCGTGAAAAGCAAAGACGAATGGCAGGTATTCGAAACTAATTTTAATGAGATCCATGAAGATTTCTTCAAAGATCTTTTAGATGCCTATCCCAATCTCACAAGCAAAGATTTAAAACTTTGCTCGTACCTTAAAATGAATCTTACTTCAAAAGAAATAGCACCTTTAATGGGGATTTCTGTTCGGGGAGTGGAAGTTCATCGTTACCGTCTTCGTAAAAAAATAGATTTGGATAAAAACGAGAATCTGACAAATTTTCTAATCAAAAAATTCTAAAAATTTAAAAATATCCTTTAATAATCAGAATACAACACTACATCAATACTACATCATACCGGTTTTTCTTCAATTAAGTTTTACTTCAAAAATATTTTAAGTTACTAATAATCAATTGTTTATTTGTAATTTTTGATTGATGTATAGGATATGTACTATATCGTTTGCGTTACAATAGCAACTGCATGTATATTGCTTGAAAATTATCAAAACATAAACCATATGAAATTAAAATTATTTTCATTTATCGTTATGCTCATCCCTATTTTGAGTATGGCACAGGAAACAAAAACCGTTAGCGGTACTGTTTCTGACAGTACAGGCATTCCACTACCTGGTGCCCAGCTAAAAATAGAGGGTAAAGAAATTTTTTCTGTTACAGACTTCGATGGTAATTTTTCTTTAGAAGGAGTCACTGAAGGAGATGTTTTTAGAATTACTTATTTAGGGTTTCAACCTAAGGAAGTGCAGATAGATTCTAAAAATGTATATGATGTTATTTTGGCTCAGAGTACAGATCAGTTAGACGAAGTTGTAGTGGTAGGTTATGGTACACAGAAAAAAAGAGATTTAACAGGAGCTGTGGCCACTTTGGATGCTGAAGAGATCGAAAAAACTCCAACACCAAACATTATGCAATCTTTGCAAGGTAAAGTTTCAGGTGTACAGATTGTTAGTGCAGGATCACCTGGGGATTCCCCAACAGTACGTATACGTGGATTAGGAACTTTTGGAAGTGCAACGAATGTGCTCTATGTGGTAGATGGAGCGTTATATGATAATATAGACTTTCTTAATACAAAAGATATTCAATCTATTAATGTTTTGAAAGATGCCTCTTCATCTGCTATTTACGGGGTAAGGGCTGCGAATGGAGTTGTAATTATTGAAACGAAATCAGGTAAGAAAAACCGTAAACCTCAGTTGGAATACGATGGTTATTCTGGTGTTCAGGTCGCACAGAATGTTTTAAAAATGGCTAATACTGAGCAATTTGCAACTATGTCTTTTGAGTCTGGTTCTCAGCCTCCTAAAGATTATATTCAAAATGCTATACAGCGATATGGGCGTAGTAGGATAAATCCAAATGTTCCTAGTGTAAATACAGACTGGTATGATGAAATTACAAGACCTGGGTTTATGCAAAATCACAGTATAAGTGTAAATGGTGGAGGAGAAAACTCTACTTATGCGGTAGGAACGAACTATTTCCAACAGGAAGGGATTTTAGATATGAAGAACGAATATGAGCGTTTCAACGTGCGTGCGAAAGCTGATATAGACCTATCCGATAGACTAAAGATAGGAGTAAATTCTATATTCAGTAATGCCACAAAATATTCGCCAGAAAATTCAGCCTGGTTTAAGGCTTATCTAGCAGTTCCTACTATGCCGGTGATTGATCCTTTAAATACTGATGCTCGTCCAACACAATACTCTAACGCGCAAAATTTGGGATATCGTCAGTCATGGAATCCATTTCCAGATTTAGTCTATAATAACAATAGACAGAAGATCAGAAAAATATTGTCGAGTGTTTATTTTCAATATGAGATCGTTCCAGATAAGCTAGATTTTAAAACGACTTACAGTCATAACTTTACGGCTTTAGAAGAGAGATATGTTAGCCTTCCTTTTACTCTTGGTAATAATAATCAAACTATTTCCAGTATCACCAGGGCGAATAATAATTTCTCAAATCAATACTGGGATAACATTTTAACTTATAAGGATAACTTCGGAGATCACGATTTAACCGTAATGGCCGGGGCTTCTTATAGAGATGAAGCTTCAAATACTTTCTCTGCCTCCGGAAGAGATATCCAGGGAATAAGTTTGGATACCAGCTGGTACCTTGATTTTGCTGATCCAGAATCGTTTAACAACAGTGTTTCTGAAATAGGAAGAAGGTTCTACGGGATATCCTATTTTGGTAGGATTAACTATACTTTTAATGATAAGTATATTCTTTATGGAACTTTTCGTGCCGATGGTTCTTCTAAATTTACTTTAGATCCTTGGGGGTATTTTCCTTCTGTAGGTCTTGGATGGGTTTTGTCTGAAGAGAACTTTTTGAAAAATAACGATTTTATAGACTTTCTTAAGTTTAGAGGTAGCTGGGGTAAACTTGGTAACGATAATGTAGGAGCCAGTGCAGGTTCTAATACCGTGAATGTTATTACAATGCCATTTGGAGATACGCAATATAC
>MDTG01037199.1_pt1 | contig 11201 bp, 10 predicted proteins | sample 811421 | NCBI WGS metagenome assembly MDTG01 (sample SAMN05326645, study PRJNA326480) | marine metagenome | isolation source: seawater | place: Pacific Ocean: South East | collected 2011
ACTCCAATTTCAGTTACTTTCTGAATAAGATTCTTAATATTACTTTTCTTTATCAAACTAAAACATATCCAAATATCTTCTATTTTATTTTTCTTTCTAACAAATTCATATGGTATAATTTCATCATTCTCAGAAAAATTAATCTTACATTTCCATTCAACCAAATCATTAAATACATAAATAAAGTCACCACTCTCTTTCCTCATAACGTTTTTCAAATAATGCCTTTGATCGATGTTAAGTAAAATCTTTTCGTCTTTCATAATTTCTTTTTCTAAGTATATTCTGATTTTAGGCATGATTTTATGACCGAAGTTAAAAAGTATGTTTAAAAAAATAATTGAAAAATGCAAGAATTTATTAATTCTTGGTCGTTATAATAACCCTGCTGGAGCTCTATTACTTATGTGGCCTTGCTTTTGGGGAGTTTTATCATTTAAGAATGAATTAGGGTATATAATAACGACATTGTCATTATTTTTGATAGGATCTTTTGTAATGAGGGGTGCCGGTTGTTGTATAAATGATCTTTTTGATAAACATTTTGACAAATATGTTCATAGGACCAAAGATAGGCCCTTGGCCTCGGGTAAGATAAATAATTATGAAGCAGCATTATTTATTTTTTTTCAATTAATTATTGGGTTGTTTGTTGTTATACAATTCGATTGGAGTGTAATTCTTTTCAGTTTTTTAATAATTCCACTGGTTATTATTTATCCCTTATTAAAGAGAATCACATATTTTCCTCAATTTTTTTTAGGATTAGCCTTTAACTGGGGTGTAATAGTGGGACACTTAACTCAAAATACCCAATTTGAATTTAAGATCCTATACTTATATTTTGCAGGTGTTTTTCTGACAACAGCTTACGATACAATCTACGGATTCCAGGATATTAGTGATGATAAAAAGTTAGGGCTTAAATCTTTTTCCATCTTAATAGAAAAAAAAAAAAGTTTTTTACTTGTTTTATATTTTTTAAGTTTTGCACTATTTTTCATTTTTTTTTTAATTAACTATCAAAATCAAATTTTTGTTTTTGTTTTTAGCTTTGCAATTTTTATTGTTTATTTACAACAGTTTTATTCATTAAAACAAGGAGTGTCAGAGATGAAAGTTTTTAAATCCAACTCTGTTTTTGGTGGTATAATATCACTTATGATTTATTTATTGCATTATTTGTGAGGTAAAATAATGTAGCGAGTATAACAATCATCAACATTTTCCCATGACAATTTCTCCCAGTGTTTTTTGGCTTCTTCATAAGTTTTAAAAGGACCACTCTTATACTGAGAACTATTATCCTCTAAAAACTCGAATGACGTGTCTTTGTATGTTCCACCTACTACGAAATAACTCATAAAAAAATTACAAATGTTATGTTGTATTTATACTAAATTAAAATATAAATTAATAGCTATGGATAAAAATATATTGAATGACATACTCAATAAACTGAAAAAATTGGGCTGTGACCAGTCAGATGTTTTTTTCTCCAAAACAACAACCATCAGTTCCTCATCTAGACTTGGTAAAATAGAAAAAACAGAAACATCATCTGTCAGCGAGATTGGAATTAGAGCAATCATCGACAATAGACAATCAATCATTTCAACGACAAATCTTGAAAAAAAAAATATTGAAAATTTAACCGAGAGAGTTGTTCAAATGGCAAAAGTTGTTCCTCAGAATGAATACTGTGGTTTGGCCAATCCTGATATCCTAAAAAAGTTTAAAACAAGTGATTTTGAATTGTTGAAATTAGCAGATCCCTTTGAACCCTCTTTAAATTTAATAAAAGATAAAGTAATAGAACTTGAAGAAAGTGCTTTATCCAATGACAAAATTATAAATTCCGAGGGAGCAGAGATTGCCTATTCGAATAGTTCTTATTTGCTGTTAGGTTCAAATGGGTTGGATGTTGAAATGAATAAAACACATAGTGATTATATAGTTGCGGTATTAGCAGGTAATAAGAATTCTATGGAAAGAGAATACGATTATAAATCAAAAGTTTTCTTTAATGAACTTGGTGATTTTGAGAAAATTGGTAAGGAAGTCTCATTAAATGCAATAAAAAAATTAAATTCGAAAAAACTTAAAACCTGTAAATCAGACGTAATTTTTGACTCAAAGGTTGCCTCAAGTCTATTGAGAAATTTATTTGGTGCTACAAATTCTCAATCAATAATAAAAAAAACAAGTTTTTTGAAGGACAAAATTAAGAAAGACGTTTTTAAAAATGATGTAAACATTATAGATGACCCTTTAATGAAAAAAAAGTTAAGGTCAAGAATTTCCGACTGCGAAGGCATCGAATCAAAAAAAAAGCATTTAATCAAAAATGGTAAACTTCAGTTCTTTTTTAATTCGCTAAGCTCATCACGTGAATTGAGACACAAACCTTCAGGTCACGCCTCTCGATCAGTCTCGTCAATTCCAGGTATTTCATTTTCAAATTTATTTATGGAGAATGGAAAAATAAATAAAAACGATATGATTAGTTCAATAAAAAAGGGACTGCTTGTTAAAGAATTAATGGGTAGCTCTATAAACTATTCAACTGGTGATTACAGTAGAGGTGCATCAGGTTTTTGGATTGAAGATGGTGAAATACTTTTCCCAGTTTCAGAAATAACAATTGCTGGAAATTTAAACGATATTTTTTCAACATTAATACCAGCTGATGATCTTGAATTTAATTTTGGAGTTAATGCACCATCATGTTTAGTCGAAAATTTAACATTAGGTGGAAAATAATTGATAAAGCCAATTTCACTTTCATTTATTGAGGAAATTTCAAAAAAAGCAATTCTTCATGCTGGAGAAATAGCAAAAAAATACAAAAAAAGTATCTCTATAAAATACAAATCGAAGAACCAACCAGTTACAAACGCTGATGTTGCAATAGATGATTATTTAAAAGAGTTTTTTAAGCTTGAAACACCAAGTTTTGGTTGGGTTTCAGAGGAAACAAAAGACGATAAATCAAGATTATCCTCTGAATATTTTTGGTGTCTGGATCCAATTGATGGAACAAGATCTTATATAAATAATAAACCTGAATATACTATATCACTAGCGCTTCTAAAAAAAAATACTCCTATTATAGGCTACATACTCAATCCTGAAACGGATGAACTTTTTTTTGGAAAAAAAAAATTTGGGGCTTTTTGTAATGATCGTAAAATTCAAGTAACTAAACAAGACGATATCTTTAAGTCAAAATTTGCATTAAGTTCATCAGAGATCGGAAAGGTTAAGAAATACAATTTTGTTGACCATAAAAACATAATCAGTATGGGATCAATAGCTTATAAAGTAGCTTTGGTTGCAAAAGGAAAAATAGATATAGCGTTGAGCTTTACAAAAAAAAATGACTGGGATATGGCTGCCTCACACTTAATTTTAGATGAAGCCGGAGGAGACCTAAAAAGTATTTCAGGTAAAAATATCGTTTATAACAGCGATAGTATGCTTATTGAATCAGTCGTTGCAACAAATAAGCAATTAATGAAAAAACTAAGAATTAAATTCAATGAATAATAATTCAAAAAAAAAAACATATGAGATGTTAAAACGTCTTTTTTCTAATTACGTAAGAAAACATCAAACCAAATTATTTATATCAATAATATGTATGGTCATTGTTGCAGCGGCCACTGCATTAAATGCTTGGATGATGCAGCCAGTGTTAGATGAAATTTTTATTAATAAAAATCAAAAACTAATAATATTAATCCCAGTAGCAATTATTATTGTTGCAATTGCGAAGGGTATTGCATCTTATTATCAATCAATACTAATGAGTTTTATAGGTTATAAATTAGTTGCAGATGTTCAGAGTGAAATGTTTGATTCAGCAATTAAGTGTGATCTGTCATATCACAACAATGTTAATTCGGGAACTATTGTATCAAGGTTTATTGCAGACGTTGGAGCATTGTCAAGAGGTGTCCACAATGTAATAATTAACATTATAAAAGATTCTTTAACATTTATCTTTCTTATTGGGGTGATGTTTTACCATGATATTAAACTAGCATTAATTGCAATGTTTGTTTTCCCTGTTGCTATTTATCCTATAAGAAGAATTGGTAAAAGACTAAGAAAAATATCAAAGAATACTCAGGTAGGTTTTGGCTTGCTAACATCTAAACTTTCAGAATCTTTCTCTGCAATAAAAACAATAAAATCATTTAATTCTGAAAAATTTGAATTGGATAAGGTAAATAAGGAAATTATTAATATCTTTAATTTAACTTACAAATCAACAAAAGTGAATTCAATTGCCAGACCATTGATGGAAATTTTAAGTGGATTAGCCATTGGTGGAATCATTTTCATTGGTGGAAGTCAAGTAATACAGGGTCAAACAACACCTGGTACTTTTTTTTCATTTCTTACAGCACTATTAATGGCCTATCAACCAGTAAAATCACTTGCTAGTCTTAATGCCACTTTACAAATCTCTATGGCGTCTGCAGAAAGAATATTTGAAATTTTAGATCAAGAACCCTCTATTACTGAGCCTGTCAAACCAATGGATAAAATTCTAATTACTAATAAAAATAAAAATAATTTAAAAATTTCTAACACTTCATTCAAATATAGAAATTCAGCAAAATTTGTGCTTAAAAATATAAATTTGGAAATAGCTGAAGGTGAACGAGTAGCATTAGTTGGTTATTCTGGTTCAGGAAAATCTACATTAATGAATCTACTTCCTAGATTTTTTGATCCAAGCGAGGGGAGTATTTCAGTGGGTGGAGTTGATATAAAAGATTTAAGTCTCAAATTCATAAGGAATTACTTTTCAATGGTTAGCCAAGATGTAGTTTTATTTGACGAAACGATTAAGCACAATATTTGTTATGGACTAAAAAAATATAACTATCGAGATTTACAAGACGCATGTAGAAAGTCAAATTGCCATGAATTTATTTCAGAACTCCCTCAAGGATATAATGAGATTGTTGGTGAAAATGGAACAAGATTATCTGGTGGACAAAAACAAAGGATTGCTATTGCAAGAGCATTTATAAGAAATTCTCCTTTTTTACTTCTCGACGAAGCCACATCATCATTAGATTCTAAGTCAGAAAAAAAAATTCAAGACTCTTTGAAAACTTTAATTGCCTCAAGAACAGCACTAATAATAGCTCACAGGTTGTCAACTGTTATTGATGCAGATAGGATTATTATAATTAATAACGGGAAGATAGTTGACATTGGGCAGCATTCAAATTTGATAAAAAAATCCAAAATATACAAAAACCTTTACAATTTACAATTTAAAAAACAACATGATAAAAAAATTCCTAAAACATGACATCTTTCAGTTATTTTTGGGGTGGGTAATTTCTTTTTATATAAGGATTTGCTTCAATACATCAACTTGGATTGTAAAAAATGAAGATGTTGTAACGGAAGCCTGTAGCAGGAAAAAAAGTTTTATTGTTGGTTTCTGGCATAATAGATTATTGATGGCTTGTTTTTGTTGGAACTGGGAAAAGAAATTCAAAATGTTGGTCTCTAGTCACTCGGATGGAAAAATAATATCTAATGCCATATCACATCTCGGAATTGACACAATCTCTGGTTCATCCAGAAAGCAGAATATATCTTCACTTAAACAAATGATAAAATTAATGAAGAATAATAATTATGTTCTTGGAATCACTCCAGATGGTCCAAAAGGTCCTAATCAAAAATTAAAGGAAGGGTTCGTATCTCTATTAAAAAAAACACAGGCAACTCTAATACCTTTGACTTATTCGGCAAAATTTAAGATAAAATTAAATACTTGGGATAATTTTTTTTTTGTAACTCCCTTCAATAAATTTGTAGTTGTTTGGGGAAATCCATTAAAATTTGATAAAACAAAATCCTCTGATCAAAACAAAATTAATATTGAAGAAGAATTAAATAGAATTACAAGATTAGCAGACAACCTATGTAGATGATAATGCTTAAAATTTATAAATTCTTCTCAATTATTTTTTCTCCAATTATTTTTTTATTTTTAGTTTTTAGACTAATAATTTCAAAAGAAAAAGCTCTTAGTATTTTAGAAAAGTTTTCCTTTTATAAAAGCGAAAGGCCTAATGGCGAATTAATTTGGATAAACGGTGTTAGCATTGGTGAAGCCAAAACAGCCATAACTATTGCCAACGAAATAAAAAAAAATAACTCAGAATGTATGATTCTTCTAACTACTTCTACCATAACTTCTTATGAACTAATTTCAAAAATGAACAATAATTTTACATTAGTTTATGCTCCCTTAGATATTTCTTTTGTTGTTAATAGATTTCTTTCTTACTGGAAACCAAGTCTCACAATTTTCATTGAATCAGAAATCTGGCCTAATATTTTTTCCTCTTTAAAAGAACGTTCTATAAAATTGAAAATTTTCAACGCAAGAATTTCAAAGGAGTCTTACATAAGATGGAAAAAATTTAATTTCTTCGCAAAGAATATTTTTTGTCTTGTAGATAGTTGCTTTGTTCAAGATTTTAAATCTAAAGAAAGGTTTGAAAAACTAGGTGTGAAAAATGTAAAAAAAATTGAAAATATAAAATTCTTATCCCAAGAGTTAAATGTTGATAATAAAAAATACATTTTTTTGAAGAATAAACTTAAGAATAAAAGGGTAGTAACTTTATTTAGCTCACATGAGGGAGAGGAAGAATTATTTTTAGATTGTTTTTATAAATTGAAGAAATCGATAAAAAACCTTTTCTTTATTATCATACCTCGACACCTTAGCAGAGTAAATGATATCATAAAGATATTTAATGAAAAAGGGATAGCTTTTAACTATAGAGATGATGCTAAATCCAAAATAGAAGATTGTAGCCCATTGATTGTGAACTCAATGGGAGAACTTGGTTTGTTTTTCAAACTATCTGAAATTGCTGTTGTAGGTGGTTCATTTAGTAAAAAAGGGGGTCATAATCCTATTGAGACTAGAAGTTTTAGTTGTTCAGTAATTTTTGGTCCGCATATGGAAAATTTTAAGGAAATAAGAGATCTTATTATAGAAAATAATGCAGGCTTTGAAGTAAAAAACCTAGACGGTTTGATTGAAAAATTAAATACAGTTCTTAAGAACAAAAAGCTTAACCAACAAACTAATAAAAACTTTAAAAAGTTGTGTTTTTCACTTTCTAGTAAATCCAGAAATCAACTAAAGTCATTATTAAAATGATAGAATCTATCTGGAACAAAAAAAGTTTTTTAACTTCTTTTCTAAAACCATTCTCATACATTTATTATATTTTATTTAAATCAAAAAATCTTTTCTTTTTCAGTAAACAAGTTCAGATACCCGTGTTATGTGTTGGAAATGTTACTTTGGGTGGAGCAGGAAAGACACCAACTGTAATAGAATTAAGAAAGATTTTAAATAACTGTTTTGATAATATTACAGTTCTTACAAGAGGTTATAAAGGAAAACTGAGAGGACCACTCATTGTCGAAAGTTTGAATAACTTTGAACAAGTTGGTGAGGAGAGTATTATACATGCCCAATATGGACTGACATGTATGTCAAAAAACAAGATAAAAGGTGCTATTTTTTGCGAGAATATTGGTTCAGATTTAATAATTATGGACGATGGTTTACAGAGTATAAACTTAAAAAAGAATTTCAACATCATGGTTATTGATAGCTTATTTGGATTTGGTAATAATAACATGCTTCCAGCTGGACCATTAAGAGAACCTGTTTATGAATGCATCAAGAGAAGTGATTTAATTTTAATTATTGGTGAGAAAAGGATCATTAAAGAATTAAAAAACTTTCCCAGTGAGCGAATATTTTGGGCAAAAAAAATAATAAAAATCAATAATATTACAAAGAAAAACGTTTACGCTTTTTCTGCACTAGGTAACAATCAAAATTTTCATAACTCACTAGAAAAGGAGGGGTTTAAAGTTAGAGAATTTAAAAATTTTCGAGATCATCACGTCTTCAGTGAAGTAGAGATAAATCAAATAATTCAAGAAGCAAGAAAAAAGAATCTTGCAATTGTATGTACAAAAAAGGATTTTGTAAAAATACCTGAAAAGTATCAGAAAGACATTTTTTTGGTTGATTTAGAACTAAAAATAGAAAAAAGAAAAAAGCTCAAATCTATAATAATGAATTCGATAAAAAGCTAATTCATTTCAAATTCTACTAGTGAAAGTGGATCAACTGATATTTTTTCCAAGTAAACACCCCAGTGAACATGAGGTCCGGTAGCTCTTCCAGTCATTCCAATTGTTCCAATCTTATCGCCTTGTTCAACATATTCTCCTTCCTCGACTGTTACTTCTTTTAGGTGAGCAAAAATAGATATTAAACCTAGTCCATGATCCATTATGATTGTATTACCAGTAAAAAACATATTTCTTGAGACCAACTTAATTATACCTTTAGCAGGTGATATAATTTTTGTTCCTTCCTTAGCCGCAATATCTATTCCTGCATGTGGTCTTCGGGGCTTTGAATTAAGAATTCTCTGACTCCCATAGACACCTGACAAACGTCCCTGAGAAGGTAGTATAAATTTTTTACCAAATAATTTTTTGGTTGACCCTATTTCTTTAGCATCTGTTATTAATTTTCTGTCAATTAAGATTCTTTCGATTTCACTCTTTGATGGTTCAACTTTATTTCTCGGTAGACCCTTAATATTTTCAATTTTATATTTTTTTTTTTTTATTTCAAACTCTCTAGTCTCGCCATTTATATCTAATTTAATTGTATTTTTTGATTTTCTTCCAAATGCAAAAATGAATCTTCCATCATCGAAAGTTTTAACTTTTTTATTATTAATTTTTATATTTCCTTTAAACTTTAATTGTCCTGTAATAATTCCTCCTTCACAAAAACAACCGTAAAGTTTGGGAAATTTTTCTGAAGAAGAGCTGCTTAGAGAAAAAAATAATATAACAACAATTATTAAATTCATATTTTTTTTACATTGGTTTTATTTTTATAAAATTCAATTTCTAAGATATCATCTTTTGAAATTTTTAAATCATCACATATTATCCTTTTTTTTTTTCTTATAACAGCAAAGCCTCTATTTAAAGTTTGTTTGTAGGATAGAATTGATAGCTGCCTTCCAAGTGATGATATTTTTTCATTTTGGTTATTAAAAAATTGAGATCTTAATAAGCTTATTTTTTCTTGAAAATTTGATATTTGCGAAAAACAAATTTTTAACTTATCTCCAATTCTTTCTCTTGAAAAACCTTCAAGTAATTTTAAAAGTGAGAATTTAATATTTTGTAATAATTCACCTAATGATTTATTCAAAATTTGTTCTGCTTGGTCAAGCTCTTGGAAATAAAAATTTACAGATTCTTGTTGATTTGGGATTTTTGAAGCAAGTAATTTTATATTCAACAGTTTATTATCATAATTATAAATTATACTTTTCTTCAAAGTATTTGACCATTCACCTAATCTTAATATTAATTCATTTCTATCTGGAACAGTCATTTCGGCTGCTGCACTTGGCGTAGGAGCCCTAAAATCAGACGCCAGATCACATAATGTGTAGTCTGTTTCATGCCCAACCGCCGACACTATTGGTAACGAAGAATTAAAAACTGCCTTTACCAGCGACTCTTCATTAAATGGCATTAAGTCCTCCAAACTACCCCCTCCTCTTGCAATAATAATGAAATCCACGAAATACTTTGCACCTTTATTTTGCTGATTAAAGAAATTGATACCGTTTACAATATCACTAAGACAGTTTTTTCCTTGAACATTTGCAGGAAAGATAATTAGCTCTGATGGAAATCTGTCAGAAATTCTATGAATAATATCTTTGATTACTACTCCCGATTCAGACGTAATGATACCAATACTATTTGGGTATTTTGGGAGTTTCTTTTTTTTCTCTAGATCAAAAAAACCCTCTATCATCAGTTTCTTCTTTCTTTCTTCTAATAATTTTAAATATGAACCCTCGCCCTCAAATTCTATGTTTTGCACAATTATTTGATATCTAGATTGCTGGTGATAAGTTGTTACTCTTCCTTTTACAATTACTTTTATTCCATCATCAATTTTTATACTCAGTTTTGGTACAGTTGATCTCCAGCAAATAGCAGATATAATACTATCATCGTCTTTGAGTGAAAAATATATATGACCTGAGGAATGTTTTTTAACTTGAAAAGTTTCGCCAACAATATTTATAACTTCATAATTATTTTCTATTAAGTTTTTGATTGAATTGTTTAGTTGGGTTACAGTAAACTTTGATATGTTTGATAATTTATTCATTATACAAATTTAATTTAAAATTTTATAAAAAGGAATTATTTCTTGAATATATTGGTAATAGGCAGTGGAGCTCGAGAGCACTCTATTTGTTGGAGCATTAAAAAATCTAAGAATTGCAAAAAAATATTTTGCGTTCCTGGTAATGCTGGAATAAGTGAAATTGCTATTTGCAAGAAATTTGATCTTGAAAACAAAAGAAATATATTAAATTTTTGTAACAAAGAAAAAATAGACCTAGTTATAATCGGGCCGGAGCAATTTTTAGAGGATGGGGTAAGTGATTACTTAAAATCAAAAGATATAGCTGTATTTGGGCCTAGTAAAAAAGCATCAAAATTAGAAACATCCAAATCTTTCGCAAAAAAGTTTCTGAAAAAAAATAATATAAATACAGCAGATTTTCATGAATTTAAATCTTATGAATCTGCTAAAAATTTTATAAGTTCAGCAAGTTTCCCTATTGTAATAAAAGCCGATGGATTAGCTGCTGGTAAGGGAGTTATAATTTGTAAGAACAAAGAACAAGCAAAAGATGGACTTGAAAATATAATGAAAAAAAAAAAATTCGGCAAGGCAGGAAATAAAGTTATTATTGAGGAGTATCTTGAAGGATATGAAGTCAGTTTCTTTGCTTTCTTTGATAAAAATTCTTTTTTAAAATTAGGATACGCATTAGATCATAAAAAAGCCTATGATAACGATGAAGGTCCTAATACTGGAGGAATGGGAAGTTTTCTTCCATCTAGAAATATCTCAAAAAAAATTGAAAATGAAATAATTCAAAAAGTGGTCAAACCAACATTTAATGGGCTAAAAAAGGAAAATATAACTTATAGAGGAATCTTATTTTTTGGTTTGATGATTACAGAAAAAGGTCCATTTGTTATTGAATATAATGTAAGAT
>MDTG01101445.1_pt1 | contig 11201 bp, 8 predicted proteins | sample 811421 | NCBI WGS metagenome assembly MDTG01 (sample SAMN05326645, study PRJNA326480) | marine metagenome | isolation source: seawater | place: Pacific Ocean: South East | collected 2011
AGGCGCGATCGAGCATCGGCGTGTCGAAGCTTCCCGGTGCGATGGTGCATACGCGAATGCCGTACCCTGCTAGGTCGCGCGCCATGGCCAGCGTCATGCCGACTACCCCAGCCTTGGCCGCGCTATAGGCCACCGTGCCGAGTGGTGCGTCGAAAGCGTTGATAGATGCTACGTGAAGAATGACGCCGCGCTCGCCCCGTTCGCCCGGTGGCCGGTCCGCCATATGACGTGCGGCAAGGCGTGCGCAGTTGAAGCTGCCGACCAGATTGACATTGAGGATGTCGCGAAAAACGGTGAGGTCATAGGCCCCGCTTTTCCCGTAAGTGCGCTTGAACGGGGCCGCCTTTCCCGCCGCGTTGACGAGAATGGAGGGCGGGCCGTGTTCTTCAGCGATTTGGGCCAGAGCTGCCTCCATCTGCTCTTCGTCGGCGACATCGGCGCTGTGATGCAGGAAGCCATCATCGCCTTGCGCAATATCGATCGTCGCAACCTTCGCTCCGCATGAGAGGAAACGCTGGGCGGCGGCCAATCCCAGACCGGACGCGCCACCGGTCACCACGACAGAGGCACCTTCAAGCTTCATGCGTTTTTCCTTCGATATCAGGTGCGAGGCCGCGCTCTGCCAAGCGGCGGCGGATGGCTGCATGGGCAGCTTCATCGAGGTCGAAGCGCCACATGGCGATGACCCCGATCAGATAGAATGGCGTCGAGAGCGCGATGAACATCCACTTCGTCACCTCGGCATGGGCTGATGGATCTCTGGCGGGATCGAAGCCCGACAAGGCAAGGAGAGGCAGAGTGACACCGACGGCGATCGCCTGCATGAGCTTGCGAACAAGGCTCCAGGCCGCAAAGTGCGTCGCAACCTTGGGGGGGGTGTCGACCAGATCGGCGTGATAATCGGCGGTATCGGCAACCAGCGCCGTGGGCAGTATGGCAAAGCCGCCTGCGGCCAGGCCAACAAGGCATTCGATTGCGAGGAAGAGATAGCCGTCCTCCCTCGAAAGCGGCGGCACGCCAACGAGAAGGATCGCAGCCGCCAGAGCGAGCGACAGGGCCACCGTGCGATGCTTGCCGATCCGCCTGCTCACCCACAGCCAGAACGGTACGGAAAACACGATCAGGATATAGGGGAGGAGAAGCACCAGCCCGATCAGCTCGCTTTGCCCGAAATAGAAGGTCATGAAATAGGCGGCGACGGTTACCGAGGCCCCTTTGCCGAGCTCGATCGCGGCGAAGGCGAGCACCAGCCGCCGGAAATGGCGGTTGTCGCGCAGAATGGTGAAGACGTGCTGCCAGTCGGAATCGCCTGCCTGTGTCTTGACCGGCGCTTCGTCGAAACTCCGGCAACTGAGCAGGATCGCGAGAGGCAGCAGGACGGTTATCAGCACGGCCAGCCCGGTCATTGTGGTGCGGTCGATGTCATGGCCATAAGCGTTGGCGAACAGGGGAACGAGAGCCGCGAGCGCGATCCCACAGATCATCGCCGTCTCGCGAAATCCGCTCAGCGTAGAGCGGTCGTGATAATCGGCGGCGATCTCGCTCCCCCATGCCCAATAGGGGATCTGGATCAGCGTCCAGCCGAGATAGGTGACAAGGCTCGCCAGCAGCAAATAAGCGCCGTTGACTGCAACCGGCGGTACGAAGAGCAGCCAGACACCGGCGAGCAGAACCGGTGTGCCGACGACCAGCCACGGGCGTCGCCGTCCCCAGCTGCTCCGCGTACGGTCCGACAGAACGCCGATGACCGGGTCCGTCACGACATCGAAAAGGCGCGCAGCCAGCAGCATGGTTCCGATCGTCGCCAAGGGCAGCAGAAAGACGCCGCTATAATAGATCGGCACCAGCGAGGTGACCGGCACGACCATGATCGCGAGCGGTACGGCCGTGCTGCTGTAACCGGCGAGCCGCCAGTACTGTTTTCGACCCGCAGCGCTCAGGTGCAGAGGGCGTTCCATCGCGCTCACCTGCAATTCTCGACTGTTTCCAAGAGGATGCGACGAAACTCCTGCGGTCGATCGAGATTGGCGAAATGGCCTGCGCGCTCGATTTGGTGAAGGTTGAAGTCGACATGCTTCTCAAGCACGGTCAGGGTCTTGGGTAATTGCCGGTTGATATCGCGGTCATGCTCGCCCCGGATGAGCGCGATATGTCCATCGAAGATGGCGGGGATGTCGGTGTAATCGTAGACCCGCAGGTTCCGCTGTGCGAGATACGTGACCTTCAGATCGACAGCGCGATACATGCGGAGCAGGAGCGCACTCGCCTCCTCGCTATGGCCTGCATTCTTGGCAACGACCTTCGCCAGCCGATCACGGCCCATCAGGCGTCCGACAAGGTATTGCAGCGTCGGAATGCCGGGCGCAAAATGCAGGCGGTAGGCTGTCCCGAACGTCGTGATGGACCGGTAGGCCGCCGGAGCAGCAGCGATGAGGGCCAGCGCAACCAGGCCGCCCAGCGAGTTGCCGACAAGGTGGATGGGGCTGGATGCCTCGCTCGCGATGATGCTGGCAAGGTCGCTGGCAAAAGCCTCGGCCGTGAAGGCGTCCCGGTCGAGCGGAGCGGGCGTGGAAGAGCGGCCATGCGCCCGCAGGTCGAAAGTCAGGCAGTCATATCCCGCAGCGGCAAAATATTCGGCATCGGCGGCGAATTGCTCCTGCCTCGCGCCAAGGCCATGAATGAAGACAAGCGTGCCCAGCCCTTTGCCGCGCCAATGGCGATAGGCGATGCGGACCCCGTTGCCGCCATTGGCATTGCGTATCGGTGCCGTGGTCATTGCGCGGCCTCCCGCCTGGCTGCAAGCTGTGGCTTCACCACCTTGCCCAGCGCATTGCGGGGTAATTCGTCGCACAGATGGCATTCGCTGATGCGCTGGTGCTTGCCGAGCCGGGTATTGACCCACTCCATCACCGCCATCGGTTCGACCCCGCTTTCTGTGCGTGTTTCGATGAAGGCGCATGGCGTCTCGCCCCATTTGTCATGCGCGACACCGATTACCGCCGCGTCGAGAACATCGGGATGAAGGCGCAGCTGTGCCTCGATATCGGATGGATAGACATTGATGCCGCCCGTCACGATCATGTCCTTGATCCGTCCGCGCAGGTGAAGAAAGCCGTTGACATCGATTTCGCCCAGATCGCCGGAACGCACGAAACGGTGGCCTTGTTCATCAAGCCATTCCAGTTCGCGACTGAGCTCTTCGCGAGCGAGATAGCCGTCGCTTATCAGCGCGCTGGTCCCGACAATCTCGCCGGCTTGTCCTATTGGGCAGCGCTTCCCTTGCGCGTCCACAATGGCGATTTCACCCCCCTCAATGGCGGTGCCGACGCTTTCGAACCCGGCTTCCATATGGCCGGGGCGCAGGATGCTGCACACACCCTCGGTATTGCCGTAGAGCTCGAACAGACGGACATTCGGTGTGGCCACGATCCGTTTTTTGAGGGGAGGGGGCAGATGCGAGCCCGCTGAGATCACCGTGACGGTCTGTGTCGGACGCCAGGGCGATTGCGGGTCGAACATCCGTGCGAGCTGTGTCGGGACGAGGAAACAATGCGTGACGTCGTGTCGCTCGATCGTATCGGCCAGACCGTCTGCCGACATATCGGGATCGATCACCAGACAGCCGCCTGCATAGAGGGTCGGCAGGATCATCATCCAGGTGCCGTTCGAATAGGGCGCAGTGGCAAGCAGAGTGACGCTTTGCCGCGTGATCCCGTATTCCCGGGCAAAGTGTGAGCCATAGGCATCGCGGGCGCGGATCGAATGGACGATCCCCTTGGGCAGACCGGTGGTGCCGGAGCTGTAAATGATGCTCATCGGCGACGTGTCGGAAATTTCGGATGCGGGGGTCGATATAGAGCCTGATTTCGACGCGCCGAAACCCGCCAGATCGCTGCTTGCGATTGTCTGCCCAAGATGCTCCCGACCTGCCGCGTCCGTCAGAATAAGGCTCGGCGCGGCATCGTCGATCAGGAGCCGCGCGTCTGCAGGGCTGATCATCATCGACAAAGGTGTGGTAACCGCGCCGACGCTGGCGATGCCCAGAATCGCGGCAATATAGTCCAGGCCAGCTGCGGCGGCGAGCACGACACGATCGCCTTGCCCGACACCGGCAGCGAGCAATCCCGATCCGATTGCTTGCGCCCGTTCGCCCAGCTCCGCCCAGCTCAAGGTTCCACCGGGATGAGTTATCGCCGGGGATTCCGCCTGTTCACGGGCAAAGCAATCGACCCGTTCGACAAGCTGCGATGGGGTGAAAATCGCGCTCATCCTGCTTCGCCTCCACCAAGATGTGATGCGAGGAACTGCGAGATATGCTCGCGATCCTGTACACGGTCGAGAAATGGGGTATGGCCCATATCTGGTACGGTCACGATTTCGATCCCTGCCTTGGCCGCCTGCATCGCGGCGAGGGTTTCGGATGTTAGGACATCTGAATGCGCACCCCGGAACACCAGCACCGGACAGGTGGTCGCGGCAAAACTCTCGCGCGTGTCGTAATCGCTTCGATGTAGCTCGAGCTGCCTGGCGACGGCTGGGTCGAAATGTAGCCGATAGCCCCCAGATCGATCGCCGACCGAGCCCTGTATGGCGATGTCGCGCCAGCTGATTCCTGCCGGAGGGACCATGCCGAACTGCCCAAATGCGGTTTTGAAGTAGCGGGTCAGCTCGGCGAGAGTAGTAAAGCTCTTCGGGCCGTCCATCGCCGCGATAATTCTCGCGACGACCTCGTCATCGAGCGCGGGGCCGATATCGTTGAGGATGAGCCCCGCGATCCGATCGCGCAGCACGCTGCCAGCCATCCGGATACCAAGCGCACCTCCCATCGAAACTCCGATCCATGCGAGCCGATCAATCTCCAGCTGGTCCAGCAAGTCCAGAATGATCGCTTGATAGGTTTGGAATGAGTACTCGGCGGCGGGATCATCGGCAGGTTGCGAGCGCCCACGCCCGATCATGTCGGGGGCGATGACCCTGTAATCGTCTGCGAGCTCGCCAGCGAGAGCGGCAAAGTTCGCACCCTGTCCGCCAAGCCCATGCATGCATAGCACCGGCGGCGCGTCCTCAGGCCCCCAGCTCAGGTTGGAAATCGAGTATCCCGCGCATTCCAGCACCTGTCTGGTAGCGGCAATCTCATCCGCAATTTTCACCGAGCGGGGATTTTCTTCACTCTCTACCATTTACCCGCTCTTTCATTGCTGACATGAAGCGGCGCAAAACTGGAATGCCTCTTCGATAATAGCCGCAGTAAAGGACGCATGGCTTGGCCAACATCAACAACCCGACCGCCCAGATCTTCGATCGCAGCCGGCAAAAGGAGAAGAAACGACAGGCAGTGATCCTCGAAGGTGCGCTTGCCTTCAGCGAGAACGGGTACGCTGGTACTACCCTCGACATGCTTGCCGACCGGTTGGGGGTCAGCAAGAAAGCACTGTACCATTACGTCTCGGGCAAGAGCCAGATCCTGTTCGAAATATTCCAGCTGTGGCTGGATCTTCAGGAAGAGGCGATCGATCAGGCCGAATCCCACAACGACAACAGCGAAGCGAAGCTGAGAACCTATGTTCGCGCATATATCGGGTCGGTCTATAGTCATTTCGTACCTATGGACCGGATAGTGGGCGAGCTGGAAACTCTGCCCGATGAACAGATCGCCGCAATCCAGAAACGCCGACGGGAAAACGACGCCCGGCTGGCCCGCCTGTTCGAAAGTGGCGCCGGGGCCGAGTTTGCCGAATGGGAGCCGCGATACGCTATCCATGCCTTGAATGGCGCCATCGACTGGATCTTCAAGTGGCTCAAACCCGGTGGTTCGGTTGTTCCTGAACAGGCGGCTGACAAGATCATGGACATTCTGGTGAGAGGCCTCGCGACGCGCGCCTAGAACTTGATGGTCGCAGTCGCTCTCCAGCGTGCCGGGAGACCGGGGTAAGTGAAGTTCAGACCCGGTGCGACTTCGAAAATCTGATCGTTGAACTCAGCATCGAAAATGTTTTCACCCGAGATCGCAAGAGACCAGCGCGAGGTCTCGATCGCTGCACGCACAGACACGAGGTCGTAGGACTCCTGGACGAGCGTGTTTGCCTTGTTCCAGGTTTGCGGTCCCTGCCGATACCATTCGCCGCGCAGGACCAAGTCGAGGTCCTCGCCCAGCGGCTGACGATACTGCCCGCCCAGGCTGAGAGTATATTCGGTTCGGAAAGGCGTTTGATTGCCGATCACCGCAGGATTGGGATCATCGGTGATCTCTGTATCGAGATAATCGACATTAGCGAACAGATCGAGCCCGGCCACCGGACTGGCGCTGAGGCTGAACTCGATCCCTCGGATCTCACTCTCGCCCAGATTGTCGGTCGTTGTGATCAGGTTGCCGGTATTGGGATCGGTAATCAGCACCGCAACCTGCTGATTGGAATAGTTGATATGAAACGCCGCCAGCTGGGTGCGCAGCCTGCCGTTCATGAATTCCGTCTTCAGGCCAGCCTCATAGGATTCGAGCAGCTCCGCCCCGAAAGGAAGCGAGCTCGCCGCATCGAACCCGCCACTGCGAAAGCCCTCGCCGAAACTAACATAGGCGGTCGCCTCATCGGCGATTTCATAGGTGAGCGAGAGTTTGGGCGAGAATTGCGCGGTCACCTGCCGGTTGTTCTGCCCTACCGGCAACCCGCTGAGGACTAACTGGTCCTGAACGTCGCGGTCATACCGTATAGCCCCGCTGACGGTCAGACGGTCGGCGATATCGAAATCGAACTGGCCGAAGAGCCCGAAGCGCTCCCCATCGGTTTGGTTGGATGTCCCGCCCAGAAGGCCCAGCCCTGCCAATATCTCTTCGTCGCGCGTGGCGAAATCGGTTTCGCTGCTCTCGTAGAAAGCCCCGGCAATCCAGCGGAACCGGTCCTCGGTCGGCGAAACCAGCCGCAATTCCTGCGAAAGCGCCTTGTAGTTGGTGTCCGATGTGCGAGCGACCTGAAGACCGGGAGCAAACCCGAAATCGGCGTCCTGTCGCAAGGTTTGTTCGGAGTGCACATATTGCGAGATCGAGGTGATCGTCGCAAATCCGGCCTCCACGTCGAGTTTCAGTGCGACGTCAAACACATCGCGTTCATTGAACCCGTCATCGAGATCGACGACGCTAAGGCGGCCGCCGACATCGTCGATATAGGTCGACGCGTTGGCCGACAGGAACCCGGCATTGTATCCGTTCTTGAAACCGTTGAGCGAAGCACGCAGATCGGCCTTTATCGGCGCACGGTCCCAGATCAGGCGCGCACGGGCGTAATATTCCTCGCGAACGTCCTGATCGGTTCCGTTGGCATTGTCGAAGAAGCCATCCGATTCCAGATAGGAGCCACTGACTCGCAGAAAGAGGCTATCGTCGACCAGAGGCATGCTGGCAGCGCCAGCGACGCTGAATTCATCGGCGCTGCCATAAGTGCCGCGAAGCCCGAACTCGGGGTAATTGTCCGGCTCCTTGGTGATGACGTTGACGACTCCGCCGATCGTGTCCCGTCCATATAGCGCGCCTTGCGGGCCCTTTACGACTTCAATCCGCTCGATGTCGAACAGCTGATTGCGCAACGGGTCGCCTGCCGGAAGGTAAACGCCGTCGGACAGGAGCACCACCGATGGGGCGGTTCCGCCGATCTGTCCGATCCCGCGGAAAACGATGATCGGGCGGTCGCCGCCTTGGAAGCCTTGCTGCACAACGACACCCGGCGTCAGCTGGGCAAAGTCCGCGGCCTCGTCGATTTCCGCATCGGCGATGTTCTGCGCGGAAAAGACTGTGATCGATTCGGGAACGTCGATGAGCGATTCTTCGCGTCGGCGAGCGGTGACGACGATGGTGTTCGCCGTCTCCGTTCCCGCTTCCGCGGTACTGTCGGCAGCGTTTTCGTCTTCCGGCATGGTTTGCGCATTCGCGGAACCTGCACTGGCCAGAAATACCAGCACTATCGCGGTCGAAGCTAGCTTGAGTTCTCTCATTGACCTCCCCATATATCACTTTATGGTGATTATTTTCACCGTTGAGTGACTTATTTACGAAACCGCCTTGGCGGTCAAGAGGAAAAGCAATCTCATGGCGCGATCCCTGAATGAGAGCCGTGTCGGACATCACGTGTCGATCGTAGACCGTTGCATGGTGGTCAGGCTGGACCGGCCTGATGCCGCCAACGCGCTGGATGTAGAAACTTGCGCTTCACTGTCGTGCACGTTCGACCATTTTGCAGAAGATCCGGACTTGCGCGTGGCGGTCGTGACGGGTGCGGGAGAGCGTCATTTCTGCGCTGGCCTCGACCTTCGGACGATGCAGCCCGGCCAGCGGGTCGTTCTCCCGCCGACGGGCTTCGCCGGCCTGACTTCGCGCCTGATCCATAAGCCGGTGATCGCGGCTGTGAACGGTACGGCGCTGGGTGGCGGTTTCGAGCTTGCGCTGGCCTGCGATATCATCATCGCCGATCCGGATGCGTGTTTCGGCCTGCCCGAACCGCGCGTGGGCCAGGCCGCGCTGGCGGGTGGGCTGATCCGCCTTTCGCTATCGATCGGGAAACATCGTGCCATGGACATTATTCTGAGCGGTCGGACAATAACCGGGAAGGAGGGGAGCGAGATGGGGTTCGTGAGCAGACTGAGTGCGCCCGGCGCAGCGCTCGAGAAAGCGCTCGATGTGGCGCAAGACATCGCTGCCGCTGCGCCGCTGGCGATCCAGGCTTCGAAGGCAGTGGCTCTGGCGCATGAGCGAGCGCAACACCTTCTTGCCATTCAGGAGAAGCCGCCCAAAGCGGTTGAAGTCATGCTGGACAGCAAAGACGCGCAGGAAGGTGCGGCCGCCTTTCTGGCGAAGCGCACGCCGCACTGGCAAGGACGATAGGAGCAGCGACAATGGCAGGCACAAGCTATGTTCAAGGGATTGCGGATGAGCCGCTGCTTTATCACACGATCGGGCAGGCGGTGGACCATGCTGCGGCCGCCTTTGGCGCGCGTGATGCGGTCGTCAGCGTGGCACAGGAATGGCGCATCAGCTTCGCCGAGCTTGCGCAGGTCACCGACCGAATCGCCGCCAATCTGCTGGGACTGGGCCTGGAACCTGGCGACCGGATCGGTATCTGGTCGCATAACTGCATGGAATGGACGCTGGCCCAGTATGCAACAGCGAAAGCGGGGCTGATCCTGGTGACGATCAATCCGGCCTATCGCAAATCCGAACTGGCTTACGCATTGCGCAAAGTGGGATGTCGCGCATTGATCCTCGCCGAACGGTTCAAGACCAGCGATTATCGCCAGATGGTTCTGGAGCTTGCACCGGAAGTGGGCACAGCCGTCCACGGGCGCGTTGCTACGCCGAGTTTTCCGGATCTGGAGTTGGTCATTACGCTGGGCCAGCGGGCTGACCAAGGCCCTCTGCCATTCGACGCCTTGCTCAAGGAACCGGCACCTGATCACAAGCGCACCCTGGCTCAGGTGCAAGATGGATTGAGGCCCGACGATCCGATCAATATCCAATTCACCAGTGTCACGACTGGCTCGCCCAAGGGCGCGACGCTGACGCATTTCAATATATTGAACAATGGCCATATGGTTGGATGTGTTCAAAACTTGAGCGAGGGGGACAGGGTCTGCATCCCCGTGCCGCTCTATCACTGTTTCGGCATGGTGCTGGGAAATATAGCTTGCCTCACCAATGGATCGGCGGCGATATTCCCGGGCGAGGGATTTGAGCCGCAAGCGGCCATTCGTGCCACGGCGGAGGAACGCTGTACCGCACTGTACGGCGTGCCGGCGATGTTCATCGAAATGCTTGCCGAGGTGGAGCGAAACCACGTCTCGCTGCCTGACCTGCGCACGGGAATTATGGCCGGCGCGCCCTGTCCGATCGAGCTGATGCGGCAGGTGTGCAACAGGATGGGGATGGGGGAGGTCACCATCGCTTATGGAATGACCGAAACCAGCCCGGTCAATTTCCAGACGCGCATCGGCGATCCGATGGAGCTGAAGGTTTCGACGGTCGGGCGCATCCACCCCCATGTCGAGGCGCGCGTCGTCGATGGAGAAGGCCAGGACCTGCCGCGGGGTTCGCGCGGCGAATTGCTGGTGCGCGGATATTCGGTGATGCAGGGCTACTGGGGCGATGAAGACAAGACTGCCGAGTCGATCGACACCGCCGGGTGGATGCATACCGGCGATCTCGCCACGATCGACAATGATGGATATTGCCGCATCGTTGGTCGGATCAAGGATATGATTATCCGAGGCGGTGAAAACATCTATCCTGCCGAGATCGAGGATTTTCTCTATAATCACCGCGACGTTGCGGAGGTGGCAATCTTCGGTGTGCCGGATGAAAGGTATGGAGAGATTGTCGCCTGCTGGATTGTGGCGAAAGACGGGGCGTCCGTCAGCGATGCCGACATCCGAGCCTTCTGTGACGGCCAGATCGCGCATTATAAGGTCCCTGCCTTGGTGGAATTCGTGGAGAGTTTCCCCCGCACGGTCACTGGCAAGATCCAGAAATTCGCTATGCGCGACACGGTCGTCAAGCGTCGGCAAGTGGGCGCGTTCTAGGGAAATGGTTAAGTCATACTACACGGTCCCTTTCTTACACAGAACCGACAAAATTTTGGTCAGGTAACGTGATGGTCGGACGCTGTTGGAATCTGGTTCCAGACGACCGCTTATTGTCCGACGCAGCACAAACCGGACAGTCTCCTTACGGCCCAGAACCAGCGATTGGGTGATCGGGCTTGCAAACCCGATCACCCGCTCCTTCAAGAGGAGTGTCGGCTAGGCGCTTCTCGGCGGTCCAGTCGTTGCCGGAGCCAGTCTAGCACTTCGTCCTCAACCCAGCCCACTCTGCAAGGGCCTAGGTTTACCCGCTTGGGGAATTGCCCGGCCTTCTCCAGTCGTGCGATGTGCTGCGGCGAGTACCGAACAAGCTCCTTGAGCTTACGCTTCGATAGTATCCTCATCACGACGTTCCCAGAAGAGGCATCACATTCTGCCTCTTTTTCCACCTATTTTCAAATATTTAGGGAATTCGGTTGATGCAAAGAGCCCGCAAAAGGCCCGCAAAAACCGTCTAATGCATTGGTTCGATGCCTTTTTTGGGACTCGGAATTTCAATTTCAAACTTGACCGCGGAGTAGGTCGTTATCCGCTTTGCGCTCCAATCTCCGCTATTCTACGGGCTGCGCGCTCTGCCCGGA
>MDTG01260014.1_pt1 | contig 11201 bp, 13 predicted proteins | sample 811421 | NCBI WGS metagenome assembly MDTG01 (sample SAMN05326645, study PRJNA326480) | marine metagenome | isolation source: seawater | place: Pacific Ocean: South East | collected 2011
CCCCAGATTGCTCAGTACAACAAATAAATATTTTTTTATTTTTATTCAATTTTATTACAAGTAGAAATAAAAACTTTATTTTGATTAGCTAATTCAAAAGTCTTATCTTTATCAATTATTAAACAGCTGTCTTTTTCTAAATACACGCCTTCATAATCACAATCTTTAAGCAATTTTATAGTCTTCTCACCTATAGTGGGAACATCTAAGATATTACTTTGGTTATATTTGGAAAATTTTACCAATATTCCTTTATCACCACTTTTTTTATAATCTTTACATCTTATCATTAAATGATCTGTACCTTCAACAGCCTCTAATCCCAAAACTATTTGATTTTGAATAATCATACTTTGACCTACGTCTAATTCACCAAAAGATTTAAAAATTGATAAAGCTTTCTTTAAGTTTTCTTTGGCTTTTTTTGTTGGTTTTAATTTAGTTAAATCATTGTTATTCGCAAAAAGCTCTTGGCAGTGCTCTTTCCAATCAAAATAATCAAAACCATTATCAGTAAAATATTTTTTAATAGAAACTAGCAAACTATTATCTCCTGTTTTATTTAACAGCAAATTTTTTGCCAGCTTAAATGTTTGAAAGTCAAAATTTAAATCTGTAATACTAGGTCTTTTAATATTTCCAGCCATAATTATACTATCTATATTTTTAGCTTTTAATGAATTAATAATAACCTTAGCAGATTTTAGATTGATTAAAGTTACATTACAACCTTTGTAATTAATATTATTAAAAAATTCATCTATAACAAAGAAAAAAACATTATAATTTTTTTTTATTAAATTACTACCTATAGCAATAGGAAGATTACCTCCGCCAGCAATAATGCCAATATTAATCATTAATAAATGTTGCTATTCCTCTTTTATTAGATTTTTTTATAAATATTATCATCTCTTCTATTTCAATAATATTATCATATTTTTTATCTAGATTTTGCATATTGATTTCAATAGAATTTTTTTTATCAAAAATATCATTTAAAAATGAAGATATTAACTTGATTTTTTTATTAGTTATTTTACTTCTTTTTAATCCCACTAAATTAAGACCTTTTAAACCCGTTCTTATGCCGATATATAAGCAATAAGGTAATATATTTTTTTCAACTCCACTCATACCACCAATCATCGAGTTTTTGCCAATTTGTACAAACTGGTGTAAGGCTGAATTACCACCTATTATTGCATTTTCCCCAATCTCTACATGCCCTGCTAATGTAGCATTATTTGCTAATATTACATTTGAATAGATTTGACAATCATGGGCAATGTGCGACCCTACCATAAAAAGACAATTATCCTTAATAACTGTTTTTAGACCACCACCCTTAGTACCGGGATTTACAGTAACATTTTCTCTAAAAGTATTATTATCACCAATGGACAAAAAACTTTTTTCATTTTCAAATTTTAAGTCCTGAGGAGCTGAACCAATAGATGAAAAAGGATAAAAAACATTATTTTTACCAATATCTGTATTACCTACTATTGACACATGAGATTTTAGTTCACAATTTTTACCTATTTTTACATTATCTCCAATATAACAAAATGGGCCAATTTTAACACTAGGATGGATTATAGATTTTTTTGAAACATGAGAATATAATTTTTTCATTAGAAATGATAATAAAATAATAAATAAGTAATTATATAAATATTTTATTTCAAATTATTACTTCCTTGTAATCATTGCTGAAAACTCTGACTCGGCTACTAAGTCATCATTATGAAAAGCTTTACCCAAGAATTTATATACGTTTCTAATATTATTAATTAACTCGACATAAAATTTAATTTTATAATTTGGAAGTACCGGCTTCCTAAATTTAGCCTTATTTATACTCATAAATAGAACTGATTGATCATCATTATTAATCAAATTTTCTGAAACAACCACACCTGCTGTTTGAGCCATTGCCTCAACAATAACTACTCCTGGCACAATAGGATTATTAGGGAAATGGCCCTCAAAAAAATACTCTGATTCTTGAAAATTTCTAAAAGATTCACCAATTCTTCCTCTTTCTATAACTCTTAACTCCTCAATAAAAAGAAAGGGCTCTCTATGAGGTATTAATTTTTTTATGTCTTCAATTTTTAAATTCATTATAATTTATTTAATTTTATATTTGAAATTTTCCATCTTTTTATATCAACTGCCGGAAAACCTGCAATAGTAGAGTTACTTTTAATATTTTTAGTTACTCCACTTTTTGCAGCAATTTTGACATTATTACCTATAATTAAATGACCTGCAATTCCTGCTTGCCCACCAATTATAATATTATTACCTAATTTAGCACTACCTGCAATTCCAGTTTGGGCTGCGATAATAGATTCTTCACCAATATAAACATTATGAGCTATTTGAACTAAGTTATCTATAAAGCAGTTTTTAGAAATAATAGTTGAATCAAAAACAGCTCTATCAATTGTTGTGTTTGATCCAATATTACAATTATCACCAATTACAACATTACCAATGTGATTTATTCTTACTTTTGATTTTGAATCAAATCCAAAACCAGTCCCTCCAATTACAGCACCTGACTTAATTATACAATCAGATCCTATAATACAGTCTTGTAAATTACAGTTCGAATTTATAATTGAATTTGACCCAATGACAACATTTGGGCCAATTTTACAATTTGATTCGATAATTACATTTTCATGAACTTTACAATTCTCTCCAATATCAACAAAATGATCTATTTGAACATTGTTATTTATACTAGAGGTATTGTGAATTAATGAGTATTTGGATATAATTCCATTAGATAATTTATTAAATGAAAATAAATTAGATACTATTGCAAAAGCTTTATAAGTATTTTCTACCAAAATAGATGAAGTAGATGATGGTAAGTATTTCAAGTCATCCCTATTAACTAAGCATGCTTTAGCTTTTGTTTTATGGAGTTTTTTTAATTGAGAATTATCGTTAAAAAAAGTTAATTCGTTTTCATTAGCATTACCTAAAGAATTTAAAGATGTAAATAATTCAGAGTCACTTAAATCTGCAATAGGATTTATATTGTTTTTAATCAATAAGTTTTTAATATCTAAATAAGTAATTTGTTTAATATTTTTCAAAATTAATCTCAATTGTTTTATTATTTACCTTATCTTTAATTATATTAGTAATATTAATAGAATTACTAGATAAGATATAATTTTTGGAATCTAAAACTAAATCTATTTTGTTATCTTCAGAGTATTGTTTTAATATTTCAAGTATAATATTGATTATTTTATTCTTAATATTATTTACTTGTATTTCATAGTGTAAGTTAAATTTTTGAATTTTATCATTAAAATCATTAAGTTTGTTATTATAAGTTTGTATTTCTTTTTCTAGTTCAGTAGGCTCAAGAATTAAATTTAATTTCTCAATTTTCTTAAGTTCATTTTGTAAAATTAATTCCTCTTTCTGAAAATTTTCCTTATGAATTATTTGATCTTTTTCAATATAATCGTATAAAATAGAGATACTTGCATTATTATCTATAATATTTTGAAAATCTAATACTCTTATGTTTGTAGAAAAAGCATTAGAGCTAAAAATAAAAATTACGAATATTAAAAAAAGCTTAATCCTCAATTTATATTTCCTATTGAAAACAAAAACATCCTTTTAATATCGTAATCTTTATCAACAAGAGGGAAACCCCATGAAAATCCAATTGGACCTATTGGAGAATAATAATTGACTCCAAAACCATACGAAATTCTTAAATCTTGATGTGAAGAAGTGACATTATTTTTATTTCCCCAGACAGAGCCATAATCATTAAATAAATTAAAATAAATAGGATTTTGTTCATTAAAAGAAATAGGTTTTGAAAAATCCAGCTTTAAAGCTGCAATATTATTTCCACCTATGTACGAAGTTCTCGAGTTTCTTGGACCAACACCAAAGGCATCAAACCCTCTTAGCCATCTACCACCAAGTGAAAATTTATTATCTGACAATATTTCGTTATCATTTAAAGAAAAAATATTTCCAATTTTTCCTTGAGCAGAAAAAATATTTTTATCCATTGAGTAATATTTTTTTCCAACTATTATATTTTTAATAAATCCATTATTTGAACTTGAGGGAGTTTCTATATAATTTACAAATGACAAATAGTTCCCCCTAGAGGGCTTAATGTAAGAATTTAAAGTATTTCTGGTCAATTCATTTATTATATTAAAACTAATGCTCTCCCCTTTAGAGTTCTTAATATTACTTGATGCTTTACTATCATCAGTTACTTGATAATCTTTAAGAGAATAGCCAACCCCAAAGGTATGATATGTATTATCATAGATTTCATATTTGAAATCAGTATCTAAAGTTAATGTATTTAGTTTATATGATTGAGATGAAGAGAAATCATTTTCTTTATAATTTATTGAATAACCATGACTTACATTATTGTTAATAAAAAATTTATCTGAAGTGCTTAATACAAATTCTTTATTATTATTATTAGTATTTACTAGGAATTCTAATGTTCTTCCAGTGCCATTAATATTATTTTCCTTAAGACCACTAACAAAAGATGCTCCGTCAAGAGTGCCTATTGAAAAGCCAACATTAAATGAACCAGTTTGAGTTTCTTCAACAATTATATCAATATCTTCTAATTTTTCATTTATAGATGTCGTTTTAACTTTGGCTTTACCAATAAAATTTAAATTATTCAATTTACGACTGATATTTTTTATCTTTGAATCATTAACGGGATCACCTTCAGATAAATCAAACTCCCTTCTAAAAACATAATCATATGTTCTGTCATTTCCTGAAATATTAATTTGATTAACATAAACAGGCTCAGTTGGAGTAATTTCAAATAAAATGTCAGCCTTATAATTATTTATTTTTTCAAGAGCGGTTATTTTAAAATACTGCACACCTGAATTTTCTAAGATTTTAGCTATATCATTTTCAATTTCATCAAGCTTTTCAGGATAATATACATTATCAATATTATCTTGACTCATTTCTAAAAATAAAGAAAGCTTTCTGTCAAGATCAATATTATTATCTAATTTATTAGATATATTTAAATCTGAAAAGAAATATTGATCACCTTCTGTAATAACAAAATTAATTTCAACCTTATTATTTGAAAAATATTCAACACTGTATTCAACAATTACGTCTCTATATCCATTTGATTTATAAAAATTCTGAATTCTAATTATGTCATTGTTTAATTCAAAAATTTTAAAGTTATTATTAGCAAATATATTTGTAAATTTTTTAGTCTTAGACTTTATTTTAGATAAAATAATACTTTTATCATAATCATCATTACCAATAACATTAATTTTGTTAATCTTTGTAATACTACCCTCCTTAAAATCCAAATAAACATCAGAAGAATTATTAGAATAATCTTGGCTTGAAAATTCTATTTCAATATTATTATAACCAAATGATCGATATATATTTGATAATTCATCAATTAAATTTTTAATTTTAGATTCAGACAAAGTATATATTTCTAATTCATTAACAATATTATCAATGTCTGAATCATCAATTCTTTGATTATTTAAATAAAAAAACTTATTTATTGATGGGTATTCAATTATTTTTATAATATAATTATCTAGGTCATAAGAAACCTCAACAGATTTAAAAAGTTTCGAACTAATAAGTTTTTTTAAAATGTAATTTGTTTGAGACTTTGTGTCAGTATTAGGTATTTCATCAATAATACTTATTACAATATCATCATCAGTATATTCATTTCCCTCAATAATTAACTCTTTTGCAAACACTTCTAAATTTACAAAAAATAAAAATAAAATTAATGTTTTATTAATAATTGAACTTTTCACTTATTTTAATCTCCAATAATTCATGATAATCTAAAATATCTTTAATATTATTTAATTTATATTCCATATTTAATGAAGTAATTTTAATAATTATTTTCAATATTTCTGTATATTTTATTTGCTTATTTTTAAACAAATTAACAGCATATTCATTTCCAACATTAAAATTAATAATATTGGTAGGGTAAGATTTATTTAAATTATTAAAAAACTTATAAACAGGAAATTCTTTGCTTTTAACATTTAAAAAGTTAAGTGAAATATTGTTTTTAATTTTTAAATTATCTTTATTTAATAAATAATTAAATTTTTGATTTAAAAAACAATATATAGGTATAAACATATCATTTTGAAAAGCTATCATATTATAAGTAAAATTATTATATTCAAAAATTGAATGAATTTGTGACTCAGGATGTATAACAATATCAAGTTTGTTATAAGGCAAATCAAATAGATAATGAGCCTCTACTAATTCTAAACATTTATTTACTAAAGTAGCAGAGTCGATACTATTTTTATATCCCATCTTCCACTTAGGGTGATTAGATGCTTCTGAGAAAGAAATATTTTTTAATGACTGATAATTTTTACCTAAAAATGGACCTCCAGAGGCAGTCAACTTAATTTTATATAATTCTGGTTTATTTTTTTTTATATTCTGAAAAATTGAAAAATGTTCAGAGTCTAAAGGGTAGATCTTATTTTTAAATTTTTTTGGAAAATTCTTAAATAGATGTCCAGCAGAGACAATAGCCTCTTTACTTACCAAACCTAAAGATTTAGTGTTAATTAGAATTGGCTCAAGATAATTTAGAGATCTATAACCAGAAATTGCAAGTAAAGTTAAGTCAGACTCAGAACTAGTCAAATAAGCTTTCAATTCATCAAAATTAAGAAGGTGTATTTTATTGTTTAAATTTTTTTTTAATAAATTTATTTTAGAAGCATCATTCAAATATACATATTTAGGAGAATGCTTTTTTATTTGACTTAAAAGTTTTGTAACATTACTATTTGAACAAAGTAAATTAATTTTTATTGAGGGAAAGTGATTATTAATAATATCTAATGTTTTGCTACCAATAATACCAGTTGAGCCAAAAATATTAATTTTCATATATTATATAATGCGCTAAATATAGTTAAAAAAATTATTGAAGCAATAAAACTATCGAACCTATCAAAAAAACCACCATGACCCGGAAGATATTTACTAGAGTCCTTAATATTATTTTTTCTTTTAAAATACGACTCTACTAAATCACCAATTATTGAAAATATTATTGATAAATTAAGAATTATTATAAATTCAGTAATCTTAACTCCGACCTTAATAAAAAAAAAATAAAGAATAAGAATTAAATTAGTAAATAAAATACCACCTAAGTACCCCTCCAAAGTTTTTTTTGGACTTATTGATTTAAATATAAAATGTTTTCCAAAAAATTTACCATTGATGTAACTAAAACTATCAAAAAGAATTATTGTAAATACAAAAAAATTAAAGATAAAGTAATCAAAAAATATTGAAAAATATAAAATAAAGCAAAAGTATGAAAAAAATAAATAAAATAAAATTAATTTAAAGAATATCTTAAAATATTTATAAATTTCATAATATATAAATATATATATTAAAGTTCCAAACAATAATAATAGGTTTTTATTATTAATTGAAATAAAATATAAAACAAAAATTAATAAAGAAAAAAATAATCGATAAAATAAATTTTTATAAGCCATAAGTTCTTGTTATTGAATTATATTTAGCTATGATCTTTTCAAATTCTTCAAATCTAAAATCTGGCCAGTATGTTTTAATAAAAAAAATTTCTGTATAGGTAAGATTATACATTATAAAATTGCTTAATCTTCTCTCACCACCAGTTCTAATTAACAAGTCTGGATCTTGTATACTCCCTAGAAAAAATAGTTTTTTTATTTCATCAGAGCTATTAATTTTAATTGATGCATCATCTCTAACTTTTCTTAATACATATTTTATTTCATTTTTAAAACCATAATTAAAAGCCATATTTAATATCAATTTTTTATTATTTATAGTTTCAAGCTGACAGTGATCGATAAGTTGTAAAATCTTAGTAGGCAAGTTTTTCCTTGAACCTATTATTTGTATTTTTATTTTTTTTTCTTTAATTATTTTTTCAAAAAAAAATGAAAAATCATCATATATAACTTGAAATAAATTATTAACTGATTGCCTTTGAATATTTTCTGAAGAAAGAGTGAAGAGAGTTAAATATTTTAAGTTTATATCAACGCACTTATTTATTAAGTCTGATATATTTTCTAAACCTTTTTTGTAAGCGTGTTGTAAATTAACATTATTTTTTTTCGCCCATCTCTTATTACCGTCAAGTATAAAAGCAATATGCTCGAGCTTATTATTAGGCAAATTAAACTTTCATAATATCAGATTTTTTTTGTTCTAAAATTTTGTCAATATTTTCAATATATTTGTCTGTATAATTTTGAGCTTCTGAAAGAATTTTTTTCAATTCATCTTCTGATAAAAGGGAATCTTTTTTTTCTCGTTTTTTTATCTCAATGAAATCTCTTCTTATATTCCTAATAGAGACTTTGAAGTTTTCAGCATACTGGGATGCTATTTTAGTAAGCTCATTTCTTCTCTCTTCACTTAATTTTGGGATAGGTAGTCTTATCAAGGCTCCATCTATCTGAGGGTTAATTCCTAGGTTGGATTCTAGTATAGAATTTTCAATGCTCTTTAAAAGACTTGCATCCCAGACTTGTATCGTCAACATGCTTGAATCTGGCGTTGAAATATTACCCAACTGATTTAAGGGCGTCTTAGAACCGTAGGCATCAATAAAGATATTTTCAAGCATTGTAGGATTAGCTCTAGATGTTCTTATCGTCTGAAGTTCTTTTTCAAAATGTTCAATTGAACTTGCCATCTTATTATCTAATTGTTCTAAAATCATAATTAATTTATTTTACTATAATTTCCTTCTTCTTTCAAAGCTCTTATTAATGAATTTTCCTCAAATATATTTGTAATGTATATTGGGATATTTGACTCTTTTGCCAAGCTAATAGCAGTCATATCCATAACTCTAAGATTTTTTGATATTACCTCTGAATAACTAATATGTTTTATTAATTTAGCTTTTTTATCTACATTAGGGTCACTGTCGTAAATTCCATTAACTTTTGTAGCTTTAAGTATTTTTGAACAACTCATTTCAGAAGCTCTTAGTGAAGCAGCGGTATCTGTTGAGAAAAAAGGGTTTCCAGTACCTGCTGCAAAAATAACAATACGTTTCTTTTCTAAATGTCTAACGGCCTTTCTTTTAATATATGGCTCAGCTATTTGAGCAATTGAAATCGCTGACTGGACTCTAGTAGGTAGGTTTATTTGTTCCAAGCAACTTTGAAGAGAAAGAGCATTCATTATAGTTGCTAACATACCCATATAATCTGATGTGGATCTATCTATACCTTCAGATGCGCCCTTAACACCTCTAAAGATATTCCCCCCACCTATTATTAAACAAATTTCATAATTTAAGTTTGCTATTTTTTTAATTTCTTTAGAAATAAAATTGATTGTTGAAACATCAATACCATATCCTGAATCACCCATTAAGGCTTCGCCAGATAATTTAATTAATATTCTTTCCTTCATTAAAGAGATATTAGGATGAAATCCCTCAAATTAAAACTGTATAATGAATTAAATTCACTTATTGCTTCTTTTACAGTTTTATCAGTATCAATAACAAAGTTTTGATTTAACAAAGTTACTTCACTATAAAATTTTTTCATCTTACCATCTAATATTTTTTCCATTACATTATTAGGTTTGCCAGAGTCTTTAATGATTTCTTGTTGTATTTTTTTTTCACTTTGAATTAATTCTAAAGGTAAAGTATCAATATCAATGGCCTCAGGCTTAGAAGCAGCTATATGCATACATAGACTTCTAGAAAAAGTGTTAACTTCATCATTTTCTTCTTCACTCATGTAAAAAACAGCTGAAACTATTTTTCCAATATTTTTTCTATATGGATTGTGTATATAATAATTCATTTTAGTTTCTTTATTATCAAATACCTTTAAATCATTAATAATTAGATTTTCTCCAATTTTAGCAATCATTTCGGTTAAAAGATTAGAAATACTTTTACCATTATCTTCAACTTTTAAAAAATCACTCAAGCTTAAATTTTTATTATTAGTATTCAAAGCAAGAATACCAATACTATCAAGAAAATCCAAAAATGTATCACTTTTAGCTGAAAAATCGGTTTCTGAGTTAATTTTTAATATCACTGATATATTTTCATTTTTATAAAAACCAACTGCACCTTCGTTTGCTTCTCTAGAAGATTTTTTTGTAGCTTTTGACAAGCCTTTTTTTCTTAAAGAGTCAATAGATTGCTCAATGTTATTATTATTTTCACCTAATGCGTTTTTACAATCAAGAAATCCAGCACCAGTTTTCTCTCTTAATTCTTTTATTAAACTTAGATCTGACATTTAGTCTCCTATATTAAAATTTAATTTTAATCTTCTTTATTTGCATCAATTTGATCTTTTGAAAATTGACGAGCATCATTCATAGTTTCTAAAAAATATTTTTTATATAAATTTATTGACCTTATGGCATCGTCATTACCAGGAATAACATAATCTATTAATTCTGGATCAGCGTTGGTATCTACAATACCTACAATTGGTATATTGAGTTTTTTAGCTTCTAGAACTGCTAACTTATCTTTAACCACATCCATAATTACGATTAAATCAGGCTTACCATTTAAATCTTTGATTCCACCTAAATTTAAATGAAGCTTATCTTTTTCTCTTGATCTTTCTAATAATTCTTTTTTTGAAACGCTATTTATAAAACTAGGATCACTGATTGTATTCTCCAATTCATTTAATCTATTAATTGAATTTGAAATAGTTTTCCAATTAGTTAATGTTCCACCAAGCCATCTTTTATTTACAAAAAAATTATTAGTTGACTCTGCTAATTCCTTGACAGATTCAGCGCATTGTTTTTTTGTTCCGACAAATAATATCTTTCCAGACTTAGACACTGTTTCGTGTATTTTTACTAAAGAGCTATTTAAGGCTTCAAGTGTAACCCTTAAATCAAATATATGTATATTATTTCTTACTCCAAAAATATAATCTTCCATTTTTGGATTCCATCTTCTTACGTTATGTCCAAAATGTACACCCGCTTCAAGTAAATCTTCTATTTTAACTTCAGGTAAATTCATAGTTTTCTCCGGTTTAACCTCCACAGAAATAAAAACACCGGTTTTTTCTGTGTGCTAG
>MDTG01423044.1_pt1 | contig 11201 bp, 14 predicted proteins | sample 811421 | NCBI WGS metagenome assembly MDTG01 (sample SAMN05326645, study PRJNA326480) | marine metagenome | isolation source: seawater | place: Pacific Ocean: South East | collected 2011
AAACATTTATTTATATTTATATATTTATATAATTATTATATTATTTTACCCCTATAAAACAAGCTGAATAGTAAAAAAGCAGTAGATGCAAATATCATAAACAATGAGAAAACTAATAAAAATTGATCATTTATATGATATCTTGAATGTTCTATTTGTAATCTGTCTCTACGATTTTGTCTTCTTCTTTGTGATAAAGTATTAGCTATATTAACTTGAATTTCTGTTAATTCATTATCATCAATAATATCATCAACTATAGTTTCTTGTAATAAATTAGAACTAGTATTTGGTATACTTGTGTTAACTAAAGTAAGTTGTCTATTTTCTTGGATAGGTTCAAGAACAGAGTTATTCGTAACTTGTACTGATATATCTGGCGATGGGTCTCTAATTCTTCTAAGCCTTGTTCCACGAAAACTAGAGTAATTAAATCTTCTAGAATTTTTATTGATATTTAATGAATTTATTCTAGTTAATAATAGTAAGCCTCGATTAATAAAATAAAATAGGTCTAAAAAGTTCTTGTTATTAATAATAAAACTTTTTCTACATATAAAACAATAATTATTCATAAATAGCCAATATATAAAACATTTATCACATAAAACTAAGTTACGAAAACATTTACAATAATTATTTTTAACCACAACATAGTTTTTTTTAATTTTATTAAAACAAATAAGACACTCATTATTATTCTCATTTAAATAATTTTGTGTTTCATCTAGTTTTTGTAAATAATCAATAATAATACAATCTTGATGTATCTCTTTATTATCTCTTATAATAACATTTTGTCCTACATTGATTCTACTCATTATAAAATGTGATGCTTATATTTATTAAAGTATTTATAATATTTTTAATTTAATAATATAAATGGATACGCTACATTATAAATTTACAAAACCTAGTAAATTAGTAGCGTCTTTCGATTTAGATGGAACCCTTATCAGAACAAAAAGTGGTAAAAAGTTCGCAAAAGATAAGGATGATTATAAATATTCATTTGATAATGTAATAGAAAAATTACATAATTTAATGGAAAATGGTTATAAAATAGTGATATTTACTAATCAAAAAGGAATAAGTATGAATAAAGTATCAAAAACTGATATAATAAATAAAATTGAAAAGTTATTTCCATTCGCAGATTATTTTATAGCATGTAATGATGATATATATAGGAAACCTATGATAGGAATGTATGAAAAATTTATAAAACTTAATTGTGAATATGAAGATATGTTTTATGTTGGAGATGCTGCTGGAAGAAAAGGAGATCATAGTTATGCAGATATAAACTTTGCTTATAATGCAGGATTAAAGTTTTACACTGAGAATGAGTTCTTTCTTAACATAAACGAAAATTGTACACCAGTTATACAAGAGTTGCCTCTAATTACAAATAAAGTTAGTGATTTGAGAAAATATACAAATAATGTAGTAGTTATAATGCAAGGTTTTCCAGGAAGCGGTAAAACTACATTTATAAAAAAATATATTAAGTATAATAATATTGAAGATTATGTATACTTATCTAATGATGATTATTCTAAATCGAAAATGATAAAATTTTTTAAAAAAGGGATAGAAAATGAAAAATTAATATTTATTGATAACTTAAATACAACAAAAAAAAATAGAAACGATTTTATTAAATTATTACCTGAACATTATTCGGCAATTGGTATCCATATAAAAACTCCTCTTGAAATATCATATCTACTAAATAAACAAAGATATTATGTAAGTAATATTAATAAAAATTATAAAGGGGTTGTAAGGTCTCTATTACCAAAAGTAGTGTATCATACATATAATAAAAGATATGAAAAAATGGAAAAAGATGAGGGTTTTCATAGGGTTTATGAGTTTATGCCTGATATTAAATTCAAATATTATTTATAAATAAAAAGGAAATTAGTTTTTTATAAAATTTATTAAAAAATATTTAATTAAAAACTTAATGAAATCACATCAAAATACTTATTTTTAATTATTAAGTATACTTCTAAATATATACTATATGTTATAACATAAGTGCAAATTATATCTTTATTTGTATTACAATTAATAATATTTTTAAGATTATTAAATTTATATAAATCCTTACGTATTACATCTACAATATTGTCTTTAATATGGTCTTCAAGCATTAATTCAACAAATGCTTGTGTTTCGTAATATGTAACTTCAAATATTGATTTAATTAATAATGAATTATCATGCATTAATTGATTATAAAACAATTGTTTATTATTAATTGTACGCACAATATCTTTTATTAGAAAATTAAGACAAGGTCTTAATGTATCCATATGAAAATTAAAAATTAATTTTAACTGAAAAATAAAAAGAACTAATATTTTCAAATTTTAAAATGTGAATTAAATTTTTTATTAAAATATTTATAAATATATTGAAATTATATTTCAATTAAATGTTTGTGGAAGTATTACAAAACAATTTTATTTGGAATATTATTTTAACTGATTTAATAAAAAAATATGATATTCAAAATAAGTTAATTAAAGAGAATGAAAAATATAATAGCGAGTTGAATATATTACCAAAACCAGAATTAGTGTTTAATGCTTTTAATTATTTTGATTTGAAAGATTTAAAAGTTATAATAATAGGTCAAGATCCATATATAAATGAAAATCAAGCGATGGGATTATCATTCTCTATCCCAAGAGGAGTGAAACTGCCACCATCTTTAAGAAACATATACAAATGTATTGAAAATACTTGTAATGTTAGTATGGATTATAGTAATGGCGATTTAACGGACTGGGCAAAGCAAGGAGTTTTATTGCTAAATAAAACTTTAACTGTTTTTGAAAAACTATCAAATAGTCATAAAAGAGTTTGGAAGGGTTTTACAAATGATATAATAGATTATATATCAAGTAATACAGAAGGAATAATATTTGTATTATGGGGAAATGATGCAAAAAGTTTAAAGAAAATAATAAATCTAAAAAAACATCATATATTAGAACACACGCATCCTTCCCCTTTAGCACGAAAACCCTTCATAAATTGTAATCATTTTGTGCAGATTAATGATATACTTAAAAAAAATAATAAAAAAATAATTGATTGGTGTAATATTGATAATAATAACTAAAGATATTGGTTAAATAAATTAATTTAAATAATTACTAAATAATTTTTTAATTTTAATAAAAAATTTTTTAGATTGAATTATAAATATTTTTATTAAAATAATTAAATTTTAATATAACATTCAATTCTACTAAAATCTAAAATAGGAGTTGGATTTTTACATAATCCTTTCCTTTTAAAAGAATTAACTTCTTTTGTATATAACAAAGGATTTCCATTGCAAAACGGATTAAAGTATGCTTCTGGAATACTATAACATATTTGAACAAAACTGCTATAATAAATTTTATAAATTCTTTCATATAGTATATTATTGTAAAGATTAGTTAGTTGATACATATTATTAATCTCTTTAATAACTAATTTATTGAAATCTTGAATGCTTAATGAGTTCCAAATATTTTCATCTAAAAGGATAACATTTCTGATTATGTCAGCAAGAGAATTAAAATAACTTGACAGAATAATATTGGTATCGTTACTTTTAAGAAGTTGCATTTCATTTTTATATAATTTCTTTTCCCATTCATCTTTCGTAATTTTTCCACGAATATATATTTTTCTAATATGAATATGCCGATCAAATGGAGATATTTCAGTATAATGAAACATCCTTTCTTCATATGCACTTGACATTTTAATAAACCTAATGATAATACATAAAAGCTTAGTAAAAGTATCAATATTTCCTATTCCAAATCTTTTAATATAATTAGTTCTCCATATTCTAATGTCTATTTGAGTCGGTGCACCTCCACATGGAATATCGCGAATATCACGAGACAATTGACCTGTTTCTCTAAGCCTACGAATAGCATCTGGTTGATGTATATTACCGCCTCTTTGTATCTGTCCAGTTCTCCAAGAAAATATGGTTGCACATTCTGGACAATACATTTGATCACATCCATCAATTTTTTGTATTCTTTGGGAACACTTAGGACATGCTCTTGTATTCTTATTACATTCTTCAATGCTTTTAACTACATCTTCATCACACTTATGACCATCCTCCATTATAGTTAAACATCTTGAACAGGTAGTTTTATTACAAACACGGCAACACCACTCATTTGTTAAAAAACCATTACAACCTTCAACTACACATTTTTGAAGTAGTGGTAAATTAGGTTTTCGAAAATTTTTTAAATCATCTTCTAGTTTTTCAATTTCATTCTCAGTATTGTATACTTTGATATATAAATTACATATATCTGTTTTAATACTATTTTGTATTTTAACAAAACTCTCTTTCCATTCATCTTTTTGTTTTTGAGTAAAACATTCACATTTAAAATTGAAATACATAATATCACTACATCTTATTTTCTTTTTACTAATACATTCACAATCCTTTATCCTCATTTTTGTAATATGTTCTAACTCATTTTCTTTAAGTTTTATTTGATATTTAGCATCATAACTTACAAATTTTAGGTTATTAATTTTCTCTTCCAAATCGATTTGAAAAGATGTATCTGGAAAAAATTCTAATTCTTTAATTTCAATATTTCTGATAAAATTATTTTGAAAACCATTTTCTTTAAATTTACCAGTATTGTTCATAAATGATTTAGGAAATTGATTATAGATATGACTATATTCCCATTCAGAATTACAGAACATACAGCAAAAGTTATTTTTGCTTTTATCCGTGAATACAGTTTGATAACATTGGCGACAAGCCTTTTTATCACACTTATCGCATTCTACTTCTTTTCTTTTTTCTTTAGTGAATATTTCAAGACAAATAGGACAATTATTAGTCATATTTAATTGGATTTCTTTTGTTATATACCAATAAATAAAAAATTTGTTTTCAAATTTTATTATACTAGATGAATATGATATTATCATATATTAATGTTTTATTTTTAAATTATTTTTAGTGTTATTCATTATATTATCTGTGGTGGTCGGGACGTGTCTCTGGGTAGGTGATGGTCATTAAACAGTGTTGAAAGCTCTATTAGGTTATTTTTTTTCATTGCTTCAGCAATAAAAGGATAATCATTTTCAAGAGTAATCATCATTTTTTTGTAATTATTGTATAATTTTGGTGTATATGGAACATTATATAGTAATTGATAAATTAAGTAATGAAATTTTTTTATATCACTCTCTTTTGTTTCTATTTCACTTAAATCAAAATCAATAATTATTGGATTTAAATTAATATCAAGCATTATATTTTTTGCCTTGAAATCTCCGTGCACAATATTATTATAGTGCAATTCATTAAGACTTAAAGTTAATTCAAATAAAATTTTGTAAATTTGTTGTTTATTCATTTGAAAGTTATAGCAACTTTGAAAATAATCCTCAAGATTATAAGGATAGTAATTCATCTCTATCATTTTCATATCTTCATGAATTTTTATAAAATTAATTATATTTCTAATATCATGTTGCTTGATTGCGTTATATGATCTTATTTCTGTATAAAATGCACGATTTGATTTAAAATATTTGCATATTTTATCTCCGTTTCTATACACTTTCGAATTACTTGTTTCATTTATAAATTCCATCTTGTGCTATCTACAACTCTACTGGATTTCAAATTTAACCTACTACAATAACACCAATATGTATTAATAGCTTTCACATTTTACATAAACAATTAATAACTAAAATGTGAAAGTTATTTACTTATTAATTGATTAAACGAACAATATGATGAAAGGATCAGTATTGAATTCAACTGATGAAGCAAAGAAGAATTATCTTCTAGAAACACTAGATGAATTCACATTTTTCATCAAGGGTAGATACTTTGATGAGAAGAATTTTGAAGAAAATAACAATGTTTTGCGTGAATTAATTCTTTCATTTATAAAATTCAAGCAAAACAACCAAGAAGTGTCCACTATCAAACAAAGAACGCTATATAGTGAATATATTGCACTTCCATATATTGTTTATACTTTAGAACAATTCAAAAGTTATATAGAAGAACATATAGATGAATTCCAATTTGAAGGTAATATTCTACACCAATTGATAGTATCTTATAAGACCTTTAAGGAGAAGGAACATAGATAGGTTGACTAAAATGTGAAAGTCTTAATGTAGTAGGTTAGATCAAACAACAATCAAGTATGGTAGGTATTAAAGTATTGAAGGCAATCGAACAAGAGAAGAATGAGTATCTTGAAAAGAGTTTTGAGGAATTCAAAATTTATGTGAATGAACTAGAGGATGCTCAAATTGAAGATGATGTCTTGAACGGACTTATAAACTCATTTTTAGAGTTTAAACAGAAGAAGAACAATGCTACCTCTGAAAAAAAGAAGACATTCTATACTCACTATGTTGCTATACAAATGGCAAAAATAAAAGAAGAAGAGAAGGATGAGAAAGACCCAGCAAAAAAGACACCTCCAAGAAACTATATGAATGTAATTGGTGCTAGATGGAGGAAGTATAAAGAAACTTCTAGTTTTTTGAAGGACAAAGAAAAGTGGGAAAAAGAGAACAAAAAGAATAAAACAGAAGAGAAGAAAGAAGAGTTGGTATCTGAAGAAGTTGAACCAAAGAAAAAAAAAGAAAAGAAGAAAAGTACAGATACAAAAAAAGAAAATAAAAAAACTCAAAAAAAAAAGGAAATTAAAAAAGAAGCAAATATAATTATGCTTGAAAGTGATAGTGAATCAGAAACATCAGATTAATATAATAAAAAAATAAAAAATACAAAAAAATAAAAAATATATAAAAAAATAAACATATTTTTTATTTGAGAGACCCCACCTCAAGTTCACTAAATAAAGCAAGAAATGTCGGATACTAATTCTAAAAAACACACAACAAGCAGAAATTATCCAAAAAGGAAAAGAAATAAAACAGGCAACCCGAATGAAAATGATTTGAATTCAATGCCTAATGAGTTAAGATGTCCTTGTGGAGGAGGTCAATCTTGTATAATTGATAGACGTTGGGTTGGAGATTGGATACATGAAGATGATGTGTTTAAAAGAAATGGATTACCTTTACGTACTACCTGTTTTGATGTTTATACGTATGAGCAAGAACAAGCTTTATCAGGTAGAATGAATAGACGTAGTACAAGAAGTAATACAAATTCAACAAATAATACAATGAGTAATTCATCAAATCATTTTTGTGTATTTGATGGAGGAGAAAATGAGCAACAATCAATAAGAAGTCGATGGGAAGAAGATGCTAATTCAGATCGTTTATAAATATTTATAAAAGATAAAACAAAAAATAAAAAAATACAAAAAAATATAATTTTTTATTATGAGTAAATTACTAAATAGTATTTTCATAATTTTTTTTTTACAACTTTTTTGCCAGAAAGCATTCTAGATTCAACAATAGAAGATACATAAAGGGTCATTAATATATGAAGCATTAATGAGAAATATAAGAAGAATAAATAATATTGGAAAGCAGTTTTTTTACTATTTTGAGAACATTCACAAGATATAGCAGTTAATTCATTATTGTATCTAAAGAATACAGATGTTAAGTAAATAAACAATACAAATACTGCAATACTCAATAAATTTTTAATGAATATAATTAATACATTTTTAGAGAATGATAATACTAATGAACCTAATAAACAAAATAGATAATATTTAATTAATTTTTCTAGTAATACTTTATCATTATTAATAGCACATTCACATTCATTTTTATCTAAATCAGATAAATATTGTAACATTAATGACATAAATATAATAGGAACAAATAAAGCAATAATATTTCTTTGTCTTTTTTCCATTTATTTACTGAAATATTTTTTATAAAATTTTTTATTAAAATTATTATGTAAAATTTTTTATTAAAATTATTAATTAAATATCAAGAGATACAGACATATGTAAATCTTTATGTATATCTTTTGAGCAAAAATCCATATAAAATTTATAAACAACTGGTACGTTAAGTGTAGATGAAGATAATATATTCATTTCACGCAAATAATTTTTTACTGATATAAGTTGATTATTAGGAACTTCATTTTTTCTATTATAATCAGTATAAAGGTGAATAGGTTTAGTAACATGGCTATAAAATGAAACAACATAATTATATAAATCATTTAAATTTTGAGAATCATTTAAGAAAAAAATAAATTTATAACCACAACATTTTTCAACACATATTCGAATTGAGCTATTTTGGTATTTATAAACTAAATGGTTAAATTCTTCAATTTCCATATTATTTTATAAATTTTTTAAACTTATTTTTATATAAAATTTTAATTTTATTTTTTTATAAAATTAATTAAAAATATATAACAACATATAATTAATTAAAACTAATGATACAATGTCAAATGATATTACATATTTTATAGTAAATCCAAATAAGTTATTTAGTTATCTGAAGAATGATTTCAATACAAATTCAAAAATGATAAGAAAATATCTAGATAATAATTTGGATGAAATATTTATTGAAAAATTATTAAAACTTTTGAAATTGTATTTAATAAAATATGACTCGCCAGATATTATATTAAATCCAAAGTTCATTAAAAATAAACATTATTATTTTTTACAAATTGCAAAAGAAGAAGCAAAAAAGTCTCTATTAAATCATCAACATGGATGTGTAATAGTTTATAAAAATAAAATAGTAGCGACTGGTCACAATAAGGCATTAATGTATAATAATAATAATTTTAGAAGTATTCATGCAGAAAAAGATGCTATCATAAAATTAACAAAAAATACTAAATTTCAAAATAAAAGTATTAGAAATAATTGCTCATTATATGTTGTTCGTATAAGACAAAATACACATGAGTTAAAGCATTCTAAACCTTGTAAAAATTGTATTAAAAGTATAAAAGAGAATCATATAGGTTTAATATATTACTCAACAGAATCAACATTCGTAGATGATTTGATAGGAGGTTTTATTAAGGAATGTATGAAGATTAAATAATAAATAAATAATAAATAAATTAGATTTAAAAATTACTTAATAATATTATTTATGTTTTCGTCTAAAATAAATAAAAATTTAATATATGAAATATTGGACGATGAAAAGGAGTATAATGGTGACAAAAAAAAATTATATAAAAAGAATAATTCTTTAAATGAAAAATTAAATAAACAAAAAAACAAGATAGATATAATCTATAATGTAAATTCATCATTATGGGATGAAATTAAAAAGTTTAGTAATGAGTATGAATTTATATATACAAATAGTTTTGATAATTTTAAAAATGTATCAAACATATATCCTATAAGTAGAAGTTATTTCAAGTTATGGGAAATTTTGCATGATTTTCGATTAAATGGAGATGAACTAATTAATTATATAACAAAAAAAGAAGAAGATAAGAATAATGAATATATAACATGTCATCTAGCAGAAGGACCAGGAGGTTTTATTGAATGTATAAACAAATACATATTAAAATATATAACGGATGATTTTTCTAATATTAAAATATATGGAAGTACATTAATATCAAATAATACATCTATTCCAAAATGGAAAATAAAAAAAAATGTAAGGAATAACTATAATATTATACTAAATAACACTGTTGATGAGAATGGAGATTTATATTGTATAAATCAAGTTGAATTACTAATTAATAAGATAGGAAATAATAATTGTAATTTTATAACAGCAGATGGAGGATTTGATTTTAGTAGTAATTATAATAATCAAGAAAAGAATTTTATGAATTTATTTATATCAGAAATTTACATAATTTTAAATTTACTAAAATTAGGAGGAAATGGATTAATTAAAATATATGATATTTATTCAAAAAATAGTATAAAAGTATTATATATCTTAAGTTTATTTTTCGAAAAAATATTTATAACAAAACCATATACGAGCAGGCCAGCAAATAGTGAAAAATATATTTTATGTTATAGATTTAGTAAAAATGATAATTATTATTTTTATTTAAATATTTTAAAAAATATTATAATTACTAAAAATTTAGAATTATTAAATAATAATAACATTGTAATACCATATCAGTTTTTATATAAAATTTTTATTTATAATAAATGGTATACTGAAAGACAAATTAATTATATTAATAAAACTATTGATTATATAGATCAATTTAAAAATTTGAATCAAGAAGAAAATAATAGTAGTATTATAAATAATAAAAATAATAATAAAAATGATATAGAATTCTTTAATGATTTGTATGATATAAATAAAAAAGTTTGTATAAATTGGTGCAAAAAATATAATATAATTTAATTAAAATTTTTTATTAAATTAATTAAATCTATTCTTTTTTACTTCTTTCTATTTGAGGCACGATGTATTCATCAACTAGAACTTGTCCAATTTCTTCTTCGCCTTTTTTTTTTGAAACTTTCTTATCATTTATATCCTCTATTTTTGATAACATTTGATTTAAAATATTTAATTCTTTTGATTTGCCATTTTTAAGATCATTATTTATAATAATATTGTAAAGAAAATTATAATCTTTTTCTATATATTTATATTTCTTTAAATAATTAATTTTATCTTCTTTAGTATTTAAATTTGAATGCTTAACTTCATTAATAATAGAACGAATGTCTAATTTTTGAATTTTAGGAGGAGGCCCTTGATATTGTTGTTGTTTCATTTTATAATATATAGAAGTTTATATTTAAATATTATTATGATAATTAATAAATATTTATTATTATTAAATGATATATCTCAAAAATGGAAAATATTATTATAAAGAATATAAAAATGGAAAGAAAAAAAGGATATCTAAAGCAGAATATGTTAAAAAAATTAATAAAAAAGGGGGAAATCCAGATGAAAAAAAGGAAATTGAAAAAATAGAAAAAAAAAGAAAAGAAATGAGATTATTCGGTACATTTTGTATGGAAGAATTTTTACCAAGACTTACAGGAAAAAAGTATGGTATATTAACATTTGATCCAAGAGATGAAGAAAAAAAAAAAGATGAACAATTTGGTAAATTAAAAAATAGAAATAATATTTTTAATAAAATTATGAGCACATTTGAACAAGATTATCAACCAAATTGTAAAGAAAATGCATCTAAAAATGTAATGAAAGATGAATTA
>MDTG01111760.1_pt1 | contig 11200 bp, 18 predicted proteins | sample 811421 | NCBI WGS metagenome assembly MDTG01 (sample SAMN05326645, study PRJNA326480) | marine metagenome | isolation source: seawater | place: Pacific Ocean: South East | collected 2011
AACAACTAGACGCATGGGGGGTCTTCATAGGGATAGACCCTAAGCATGGTGCTTTTGAGCCTATTGAGGACACAGGAGAGGTTGCTACGGATATGATTACAATCAAGATGCCATCAGCCGCATGGGATGTTTTGGCTGAAACATTGGCTATGGACATGGAATCTAGCAACATATCTAAAGACCTGCGTAAAGACATTGAAGAAGCGTTAGGGCAGGTGGTGTTTGAATGAGGACAGAATGGATTTGGATTTCTGCTGATGATAGCGAGGCTATACTGTATCCTATCATTGGGCCTGAAAAAGGACTTGAGAAAATGAAGTGGATGCAGGACATGATCGGTGGATACTATACCACCTATCCATGTAACACCGAAGACTTACTTTGGATAGGTGCATTCTCTCATCCACAATTTAGCATAGATGACATTAGTCGCTTCGATAAAAACTTCAACGGTTTGTGGTGCGATGAAGATGGGATTCCAAAAGGGCTACCATTGAATAAGCGTGCAACAAGTGTGATTGGTAAAACTGTTCTAGGTAATGTTCTGATTGAGTTGAACAACCCTGACTGGGATGAAGAGAATCAGGGCGTATGGGTTGACACTACTGACGGGCCAGCATTGGCAAAGGAGGAGGAGTAATCATGCCTGAAGTCAAAGAGTTTCCAATGCCATTCCCTCCATTGGGATATGTCAAGATGAAGATGCTAATTGTCACAGATGAGGACATAGCAAACTGTGATACTAAGTGCGAGAATTGCATGAAGGTTCGCTTTGAACACCCTGACATGGCAGGAGAGCGTAACGATTGGTGCGTTGACTGTAATGACGAGGAACGAAAGAGGAATGGTATGTCAGAATACTCAATGGGTCTTTGGACATTGGATCAAGTGAACAAGGGCAAAGTCATAGGCGTTGTCCGTGAGGGTAGGGGGTCGTTACATGTCAAAAACTAGGCGTGGCCGAGGACCTGCAACCACCATTTGGACTCCGCAAAATCGGCCAAAGAGCCGACAGCATTCATCTCTAGTATGGCGTGCCGCTGTATCTGTATTGGGATACCCCCCCTCGTGGATGAAGATGACCCCTGCAAACAGGTATGCTGATACTCCTGAAGGCCGTATATTCATTAAGACTACACGCTGGGAGATTGCTAGAACCGATGAAGATGAGAATCCTATCATCATATCAGGACCTGCAAAGAAGGCCGCTGAACAACTAATGACAATGGAGGTCTAAGTATGACAGTTAGTATGCCTAAAGCACCACCGTTGCCTATGTTTGTTGTATTACGACAGTGGGCTGGTGCAATCATAATTATTGATGGAGATACCCCTATTGAAGAGGTATTAGAGGAAACAGGACCTGATTGGATCGAAGTCCCTGAAGAACATTCATCGATTACTCTATGGAATTACAACGCACCATTTGCACTATTACCATACATTGACCTGCCTTATGAGATACTAAACAAAAGAGGGATGGCTGTAATTACTGCTGATGGCAGGAGAGGCTGGGTTATCTATGACATGGCAATCAGTCCTATGTCATCAGTAGCAATCGAGCCTGAACAATGCCCTGACTTCATTGCTAGTTTAGAGGACAACAACTGGGAGGTTATACCGATTACAAGAAAGGATGTTGACCTTGATAAGCACTTCACAAAGAGAGGAGATGACGGTGATTATGATATGACCGCAGGTGTATTGTGGGATGGACCCTCGTGTAACTGGTGTGGCCATCCACGATTGAAACATGATGATGACCCACTGGATGGAACACATCCGTGCGAGGCCTGTGGTGCTAATCCTGATGACCCCGAAGGAGGAATAAGGCTAGACCCTAGTAAACCATTCCCAGCGCATCAAACGGAGGATTGGCAATGACAAACCCTGAAGATACTGGTTGGGTAAATCCGCATGACGGAAAAACATACTACGAGGGAGATTCTATCCCCGCATACCTGTTTGATTCATCAGGTGCTTTGGTATATGGCGAAGCATGTGTAAGGCTGAATGATCCGGGTTTCATGGGCGTTGTTATGGTCAAGCACCAAGGTCGAACAATGGAGATTGAATATACTCCAATGGTTCCTGTTGAAGATATAATTGAGTGGGTTATGCCCGCTATTGAACCTGATGACGATGTGTATTTCATTGGCCCTGAAAGTCCGGGCTGGCGTTGGTATTATGCTAGGCGTGCAACCCTAGCCTCTAGGTCAACTACAATGGCATCAGGCGAAGATATGAAGGTGTGAGCCTTGAAAAGGCAGACCCCCATAGCCCCTGCTATGTCAGATTGGAATGGACTCATTGCCGAGAGGAGATACAGGATGGCTGTATCGGCATGGAATGAGATTATCACCGAGTTAAGAGTGGATAGAGGAATGCTTCTAGGTAACGCACAATACAGTGAGATGACTGGTGTTGAAAGAGTAAAGGCACTAGACGCTATTGATGATTCGATCAAGACGGCAAACGAATGGGTATCCTATTACGCTCATGAACGAGATAAGGTTCAGGGTGGTATCCGCAACATATTCAAAACTCGTAAAATTAGAAGGATGAATGATGAAGAGTTAGGTGAGGTATAATGACTGAATCTGAAGAAGTCGTCAAGGTGGACATTAAATGTCCCGACTGTTCAAATGATTACATGTTATTAGAAGGCGAGAAGATGGATATTGTCAATCGCAAAGTTAGAACCTGTGTCAGATGTCCTCAATGCAGGAGGTGGATGTTTCATGATTCCTGAACCAACACAGAAAGATATTGAATGGGCATACCGCTTATGGAATGGTTTAGCGATTGGAGGGACATGGACATTACCTGATGTTGGAGTTTATGTTCGTGTTGATCAAAATGTCTTAGCGTTAGGCATTATCCACAATAGCAAACCATCTGATGATGCATTTGGGCAATCGGTATTTGATAGACATGACTGGATAGTCGGTCTAGGGGAGTTACTACAATGGAATGTAATCGAACAGATACAGGAGGCCTATGATGAGGAACAACAACAGATACGAATCAATCCTGATGATGTTGGCAATGTGTCGTTATGTCAGGCGAGGTGCGGTGCAATCTTGAGAGTCGAGGAGTTAGTGGCAGGAGTCCAGTATCTTCGCATTAGTGATGAGGGTCAATGTCCTCTATGTGGTGAAATTGAAGCCATTGACGAGGACATGCGTGGTTTGCATGTAGTTATTGATTCAACCGCATATGACATCAAGCAAAAGAAGTTGCTAGAGAAGAGTCTGATGGATGATGCGATTGTTGCGTCTGAACCGAAAGAGGAGGAGGAGGAGTGAGTAAATCAAAGCCCACCGATTGGAGTCACCTAGACTCAAGGATAATTGGTAAAATCGACGCTAGGTGTCACATGGGCATGGAAATACACACTATGACTTCTAAGGGGTTCAACACAAGAATAATGAATATCAGGTTATACCGAGTAGTCCCTAACTTTTCAGGACATACTGGTTACACTAAGCAGGGCGTTATGCTCACGAAGGAGGAGGTCCAAGAGTTACATTCCTATTTGACTGAAGCATTGGCTAATGATGACTTATGGGATGATCAAGATACCGAAGGAGTTGTTCCGATTGAATAGTAAAGAGGACTTTGACGACATCCATATGCAAAAGGCCGAAGAGATTTGTCAGATGCTAGAGTTGCCACATGGTATTGCTAGCATCTCCTTTATGTTATGGACTAAACTCCTCATGCGTGTTCCTAGAACCCCTATTCGTTTGCTATGCGATTGTATCTATGTCGTTGCACACATGACTGGCAATAGAAGGTCAATCAATTCGCTAGCCGATGTAGCGAAGAAGGTAACTGGATTCAGGGTGCGTGCTATGCTGAAGGATTCTAGGAGAGAGGGGACACGATGGGTGGAAACAAAGTGGGTCCATCCGATCATCCTTGAAGTCCTGCCTGATGAAGACGCATTGAACACATTGCTCTCCGAGTATCCCTCTTCAAAGGAGGAGGGAGATTCCTGAATACATATTCAGAAATGTCGTTTAGGTCATTAGCCGAATCAAGTCGTGTAATGACATCGATGAAGCCTGAACGAATTATTGCTAACTGTTTGAGTGGCAATAAATCAAATCAATACATGGTGGTGTATTACTTCTATTCACCTGAAAGTAATATCCGTTTATCTGATGAAGATTTCAGGGAGATATTCTTTCATTTGACTGACGCTCATTGTGATGAGGTCGATGATGACCCTGACCCAATCCATTTGATTTCGCAACTCTCACAAACAGACTCCACTACTATGAATGCTGGTCGTGTCGTTAGCATACTGAAGTCTGTATTAGATTGTGGTGACAATGAAGACAGGGCTAAGTTGATGGTTCCTTTGTTCACTAGATTATGCTCAAGGGACATACACCCGCTATTGATGCGAATGAGCGTCAGGGCTGGTATTGTCAGGAGGAGGCATATCATCGCCGCATTAGCATGGGCCAATGGTGAATTGTTCTATCAGATCAAGCGTGCGTCATATCTTGTTGGTCTTGAAAGGACCTGTTTCGTATTATCTCAAGGAGGCGACCTGCATCCTTTGATTGAACCTAAATGCGGCATTGGACTTGTTATACCGTCACCAACATATGTGGACTCTCCTAGCGAGGTCAAGTTTACAGATTGCTACATGGAGTATCCTGAAGGTGAATGGATGACATTACATGTAGCGGATGGATTCTCTAAACTGTTTGATTCATCAGGTTCTGAAGTTGAAATGGATGACACCTATGATTTATACAGCAGTTTTCCTGTGGGCATATATCTTGTTGAATATGCATCTCATAGAGGCCGACAGTTGGTGGTATGTGATTTGCTTTCAACAGCGGAGATGACATATCAGCAACGCAAATTACACTTACAGAAGGCATTGCCAAAGTGGGCATTGAAGAATACAATCAAACTCAAAGACCCGACTGATGCTAGCCAGCATCTATCAAAAGATAGGGCCGTTATACTATGGAATGCAGGGGGCGTTCACACATATGAGAACACACATTACGAGATGATTGTGTTGAGCGGCAAAGCAAAGCGTAACCCAATCTTTAGGGTTGTTAGTGGCAAATGGGTTCAGTCAATACACGGTAGTCAGGCCCCCCTTCTAGGCAAATGGAGGATAGGTGCTAGAGATGGCAACACATACTATCCAGTAGGATTGATCGAGGCAACGCCCAATGTAGCAAAACGCCTAAAGTCAATGATTCCTAATCATTCAAAACTTCTCAATGATGAGTTTACAATAGAATCTCCGGTTTTTGTGGAGGTCGAAGTAAATGCTTCAGGTTGGGGTGATTACGGACCGTATGTTCATGGCAGGGTAGTTTCTGTCGTGTCTGAAGCGGGCATAAAAGACTGTATCGGAGTCGAAGAAATTGAGATGATTACAGGGATGGATGGGAATGAAGGAGAAGAACAGACTTGATGAGTTATATGACATTGAGAAACCAATTGTTAGATGGATGTGCATAGGATGGGTATTGGTAATAGCAATAATCACAATCATCCTTTTGACTCCGATATGGTTGATGTCGAAAGCGTTAGAAGGACTGGACAGCCTATGGATGAAGTTGTTTCACCGCCAACACAAATGAGTTATAATGACATAACACGGTTATTGGCTGTAACAACAATGCGTGCGGACATATGTGTTCAAAGAACGCAATCTCGCAAATGCGGATATATTGTCCGACCTGAAATTAGATTCCCTCAAATGTCAGGTCGTTTAGCGCAATACCTAGAGTCATTGGGTCTAATCCCTCGTGAGGTATATGCTAAACCTGAAGAAGTGAATAGAGTCCTGTCGATCACAAAGGGGATGGATGAGTTTGTATCGAATCAAATAGGCTTGAATCTAGTGCGTATCTTGAATGGGGTGCTGAAGCAACCGAAGGACCATCAGGGCGTGATTGATGCATTGAAACTGATAGAGGACACGATTGGGCGCATGGATTAGTGAGCCTTGATAAGGGGGTCGGTGATACGACATATCCCGCAGACAAGCGAAAGAGATGATATTATGCAGATAAATGATACACTGAAGAGAATTGGAACAGCAAAAGGATGGTCAGACGAAGAGTTGGTTGAGCAATTCAACACTTTCGTAAAGGAGTCATTCCCCGAAGTATGGACACAGAACGGACAGAAGTTGGATGGCCTAGATGCCGATGACTTAGACTTCTTTTCCGCATCCTTTGATGTTAGTATGAACAGGCGCACTGGTAGTGGTGGCAAAGGCGATGAATGGGTTGGCATGATTGTAGCATACAATGGCCGACGAGATACTATGGAACGCCAGCGAACACTAGCCGCTGAAAGTGCTGAAGCAAACCTGCCCCAAACTCTTCGATACGGTATCCAGTATAATGGCAATTCCGTTGGTATTGGTCGTGCATATCTAAACGATGGCGGCGAGTGGGTTCTAGTCGATGCTGATGACAAACAGGTTCATTCTGAAAAGGCTGATGGACAACCACCTCGCTGGGTTATACCGATCAATGGCGGTCAAATGCACATCGGTATGATTTCACAGAAAGATGGTCGTAAGTATCCAAAGCCAGCATTCATGGCAAAGCGTGAATGGGTGTTTATTGGTAACAAGAAGGACTCATTCCTGACTGAAGGCCCGTTGCCACCACGAACACTAGAATGTTCCTTTGAGGCGGCTGACATGGACTTAATGATGCACAGACCTATTCGTTTCAAGGCTGAAGAAGCACAAGGTTGGCCAAACCCTGAAGAAACCATCTTGAGGACTGGTAACATGGTTGCCTCTTATGACCTTGATTGGGTTCCTGATGAGCAAATGGACAAGGCCAGTGCCATCTTCAAGCCTGACCAGTTTATGGCTCAATTCATGCCAGTAGTTGACCTCAATGACCTTTGGGAGTATCACGATGCAAATGCTACTACATCCCCTAACGGCAAAGAATACGGTCCAACATTTGCTATCTCCGGCGTTGTCGATTACATTGACTACGATGGTAAAGAAGCACCATCTTTCATTGAAGGTGGCTTCAAGCATTCACTGACTATCAGTAGCAACAGCCTCCGCAGGGACAATCCTGATGCGAGCCTATGGGTTGAAGTTACAAGATACCTAGTCGAGAAGCATCAAGCATTGAAGGTTCTCAAGGCCGATGGCTGGAAACCTTATGCTCGTGGTTCAAGAGTATGGATTGTTGTTCGATCAAGGACATGGAATGCAACTGACGGTTCCCGTAACATGTCGCTAGACGGTATGAGCGTTCACGCTATGCCAATGCGTTCTATTGTTGCCCAAGAGCCTGATGCTGTCACCAGTGACCTATCGGGACTCAATGACTTCAGTGGTGGTGCTTGATGGGCTGGTGGCCACTTAACCTAGAAACAGGCGGCATTGCATGGGGCGGCAAAGGCCTCAAGGAGGGCCTTATGTGGGGTGACTCCGTTGCTGATATTGTCGATGAAGAATTATCTCAATTCCTGAAGTCCGTTGTGCCGAAAATCAAGAAGGTCTATACTGACGAGATAGGCAGGGATATTGACCCTCGTGAATTGTTGTGCGGACTAGCATTTAGCATGAATGCGGTTGAACAGCACGAGAAGGATTTGTTTGGTGACGATTTACCATTTACTTTGTTAGTTTCAGTCGGGCAGGTTATCGATGAAGAACCGTCTGTTGAAGAGATATTGGATGAAGGTGGACAGTGATGAGCGGAACAGGATTTTTTGACACAGTGGATATAGTTGATACAACAAAGGACCCTTCTGATATGAAGAAGCCGTCATTCGATCAACTGCCTTCCACATCTGAAGTTGCGAATAATACCCCGGTTAAGAACACGAACCCCCCTTCAATGGACACTGTTATTGAGCAGGTCGTGACGGAGTTACCTGTTGTAAAACCAGTTATTCCTAAAACAAAGGCTACTACTGATTGGGGTTCACCCGGTTCGATGATTGTCCGTGATGCTAGGCTTATGGCCAAATACACGCCGTTGTGTGTGTTGGCTATGATTGCAGGCCCTGCTAAGAGCGGTAAGACTGGAATGGTCCTAGACAGCCTCACGGAGGAGGAGATAGCAAACGGTGCTGAAATATGGCATGTGGACTTTGACTTAGGGGGAGATACCACTAAGGCGGCCCACCATTCTGATAAGAAGGACAACATCGTTGTCATCAGCCCTTGGGTTATGGTTCAGAACCAAAGCCGTGTTCCATATGATTTTCAAGCAACATATCAGCGTGTGCTAGATATTCTAAACCACGCCCACGAAGTTGCTGTCAAACAAGCGGCATACTTTGTTGAGCATGGCCGTATGCCAAACCCATACTTGAAGACTCTAGTGTTCGATGGTGCTGATCAGTGGCTAAACATCTGTGGCACATTGATGAAGGTGTATGACCTTGAATTGGGCCGTGATGGTATTGCTACTACTGGTCAGAAGACCACCACTAAGATTGGCCGATTCAACTGGGAGATTCGTAAGAACCGATACAGGGCGGCATTACCGCACGGCCTTCAGGAAACTGCTAGACTGGGTGTGCATTGCTATGTAATTACTCACATGAAGCCGTCATACGACAGCAATGGCAATGAGATACTAGGTTCTGATGTTCCTGACATCCTGCCTCGTAGCGAGGGTGACTTCCAGCAACTAATACATGTCCGTGTCGAGGAACAGCGCAATGAGAAAGGAGAGTTGACAAATCAGACTCGATCAATTGCTACTGTTGTTGAGAACAGGACTAGCCTCAAGTGTGGACAGCCTGTTCTCGTATTCATCCGTGACCCTGACGAGCCTCAATGGTTCGGATGGCCCGGATTGCGTGACGGCAGTTTCGACAGCAAAGACGACATTGTTGGGTTCTAGGTGGTAAACATGGCAGGAATTGTAAACAAAGAAACCGAATGGGCTACTGGCAATGGTCGCACATGGTATTTCGATGATGCATTGGGCCGTAAAGTGGTTTTAGATTCGCCTCAAGCATTCCTCGCTTATCAGGCACAGCAATTCAAGAAGTTGTATCATATGACAAAGGGTATTGTTAATTACGGTGATGCCATAGAGGAGATGTCACTGAACGATATTGAGAAGGCCAAAAAAGCGGTTGTCAATATGTTTGTTGATCATGAAATAGACGAGGTGCTTGATGATGACAATGAGTAACATTCGATATACCTGCAAACATTGCGGGAGAGTTGACTTGACGATAGAAGAAACATTCCCTGTTTACACGAGCCAGCGTCAAAAGTATCCCTCGCTAAAGGGTTGCCGAACATGCGAAAGAGTTGTCACACGGACAAGGTGAATATCTATGCAACCATCGTCAGAAGGTATTGCAGGAGTTAGACCTCCGGGCATCTATCCTATACCGGATGAGGTCGGCAAAGGGCTAGATTCTAGTTATGCATTTCATCCTGTTGATGGTAATTTTCCTAAGCACCTATTGCGTGTCAGCAAATCGTCAATGAATACATTTCAATTCTGTGAACAGCAGTATTTCATCAAATACATACTAGGAGTCAAAGAGGTTGAAAATGATAACATGCGAAGAGGGACTAATGTTCACGATGCAATGGAGGACTTTTACAATGCCGTTGACCTAGACTTTGCTGATATGTTTAGAGATAAGCCTAATGACCTTTACACATACTTCAAGGGGTTCATACCCTCTAGTAGCAAAGAGAAGGAATACAAGGGTGTTGTAACGCCTTCTAGCCCATATACGCTAGGAGAGCGTGAACACCTAGAGCGTATGATGATGATCGAAACTAATCGATTCCTTTCATCTGATAAGGAAAACTTCCTGCCAGTCATCAATGAGGATGAAGTCAATGCAGTTGTTGATATTGAGGTTGATGGCAAAGTGGTGATGGTTCACCTGACGGGAATCATCGACAGGGCTTTCACGGATGCTGATGGCAATTTGCACATCCATGAGTTGAAGACTGGTTTATGGAAACATAGTGATTACAAATTAGAATCAATGCGAAAGGAGATGGCATTCTATGTTTATTTGCTTCGTAAATCCAAGGGACACAAGTTTAGTGGTAAAACAGCGGCCTATTGGGGCTGGGACCACACAAAGGGTGATACACATGGCAAAGAGATATACCGCTTTGTTGAGAATGTCCGAACAGATGCTATTCAAGAAGTGCTAAGGGACCTGAAATCTTTGATCAGGATGCACTTGAGATATACAGGGAACAACAATGGTTGGATGTTCCCATTGAAACCAAATGGCTTCGCTACAACTAGGTTGTGCGAACCTTGGTGTGCGGTCAAGGGGTTCTGTCCCAAATACGGGAGAGTATTGATGCCCCATGACATGAAGAAGGAGATGGAAGCGTGAGCAATAACGAAAACCAATGGACAATTGACATAAAGGAAATACCGCATCACTTTGCTGTGATGATAAAGGACATAGAGAAGGCATCGGGTATGCATAAAGCATCAGCGAGGAGAGAAGATTTGCTAGAGAAAGTTAGAAGCCAATTAGATGAAATCATTCAGAATGGCCCTAACAGCAACTTCAAGAAAATCGATGATTACCTTCATAATGACCCTGAAAAGACTGTCGTCATAGACTCACCATACGCACGAGTTGATGTCAAGAGATACGAACCACCTGTTACAAAGAAAACAACACCGGCAAAGACTGTCAAGAAAAAGACCCGAAAGCGAAAGACAAACGGCAGAAAGGGCTATTCCGTAAAGTGCGGTTATTGTGGTCAAGAAGGCCATAATGCTAGAACATGCACTATCAAAAAGCATGATGAGAGAATGGTCGGACTGACAGGTAAAACAAACAAGAAGAAGAAGAAGTGATCTCGATGGCTTCTATGTTTCGCCATTTTCCTCGTGAGGTCTGTATGAGGACTCGCAAAGTTGTGAAGAGTGAGGAACAGTTACAGAATTATGTGTCAGCCACTAATGGCAAAGATAACATTACCACCACTGTTTATGGTTTTAGAGAGTTGAAGCCTAAAGGAAACCGCTGTGAATACAATACTGCTATTGTTCCGCATTTCGTTGTGGACTTAGACAAGGATAGACTTGTTGCTGAAGGCATGGATGATGACGAGGCAGGACAGCAATGTTCTGAAGAGGCGTGGCGTTTGTCCGCTCATCTATTGACTAATGGATGGAGGCACGCTGTTTGGTTTACAGGCGGCGGTTTTCAT
>MDTG01123173.1_pt1 | contig 11200 bp, 13 predicted proteins | sample 811421 | NCBI WGS metagenome assembly MDTG01 (sample SAMN05326645, study PRJNA326480) | marine metagenome | isolation source: seawater | place: Pacific Ocean: South East | collected 2011
GAAAGGTCGGGCCTGTAGCTTAGTCAGGTAGAGCGACGGACTCTTAATCCGTCGGTCGCGGGTTCGAACCCCGTCAGGCCCGCTAATCTACAACTGCAATAACTGAATCGAAATTTATCATACCAAAATTGTGTGAATCGCTACTTGCTGTAGGATCGGGGTTATCCCCTTCAACAAATAATTGATTATCACTAATGGCTTTGATTCGCTTAACTGCGATCACTTCATTGTCAAACGGGTGGCGAAATACCACTATTTGACCGATTCTAAGTTCTTGGCCATCGAATGATGTACTGACTATTTCTTGGCCATTTACTAGGGTTGGCCACATGCTGTCACCATGTATTGTAACGTGTAACTTTTCCATGCAATCAGCTTGCTCTTATCCAAGGTACTTCTCTTCCCTTGACTGACCAAAACATGTTGTGGATCGCTTCCACAGCATCCATCAACTCCTGAGCATGTTGTGCTGAGACCTCAACTTTACATGCGCTGCATAGTTTAGCTGCTTTCCAAAAGGTGTCGTGTAAATCTGGATTAGATTCCAAATGTATTGGTTTAAAAAAATCAGTCCAAAGAACAAGTAATTCTTCTTTGCACTTATGGGCTTCTTCTTCTTTAATAGCTGCATATCGGCTCATCGTATTGATGTAAGCCGCTGAGCCACTGTCTGCAGAATGATTTTCTGCTAGAGATAGCATTTTCTTGGTCATTGATTGTACTGCTTCGGCTGCAACTCTGGCGCTTGCAGGGTCGTAAACTCCACATGGCCCATCACAGTGTGCGCTTGCTTCGATTCTGTTCATGGTTTATCGAGTAGGTTACAACTTATCAATATGTGGTATTATTTTACGACAATTGTAGTTCCCGCTTCACCCCTTAATGACTTCAATGCATCGCCTGGCTGACACAAAATTGCTGTAAGTGAAGGGTTATGTAATGACGCCTCCATCAAACTACCAATTTTTGGCCCCATAGAACCTTTAGGGAATTCCCCACTTTCCATATATTCCTCGCACTCATCAAGAGTTAATTTCCGATGAGAGACTTCATTTTCTGTTCCAAATCCGGTTTTCACTGAGTCAACTGCAGTTGATATTATTAGCGCATTGGCATTAAGTTTGATGGCAATAAGAGCCGACAGTCGATCTTTGTCGATTACCGCAGGAACACCGACAAAGTGGTTATCTTTTTTCACCACAGGAATCCCGCCCCCACCGCCACAAATGACTACCGCTCTTAATTCAACTAACTTTCTTATGACCTCAATATCTAGGACACTCATTGGCATCGGACTAGCAACTACTCGTCTTGGCCCGTTTATTGTCTCGGCTATATCCCAGTCAACACTCATCACTACCTTATCTGATAATATAGGCCCAACAGGTTTGGTGGGTAGCTTAAATCCGGCATCTTCTGGATCAACCTCTACTCTGGTGATAATTGAAGCAGTTCTTTCTGGCCGTCTCCTTTTTAGTAAAATTGAATCTAAATTTATTGCTAAAGAATGACCTATCATGCCCTGAGTTGCGGACACCCATTCATCCATATTGTGAGTTATATTTTCATCCAACTGCATTAGATGACCAACCTGTGGACCATTGCCGTGAGTAAGTACCACTCCCCACCCAGATTCAAGTAAATCTACTACATCACTCATTACCCTTGCCAACACTTCTGCGGATTCACTTGAGTCAGAGACCATTGGATTTTGAAGAGCATTACCTCCAATAGCATAAACCACTATTTTGTGCATTGACTCTAAAAGTCTGTTCCATAAGTTTTAGTTTTTCCACAATCTGCTCAATAATTTTCCCTTTTTGATACGAATGTGGATATGCGAGATTTCAATTATGGGCTCTACTACGGGTGGCTGGTGACGAGATGAAGACAATTTGGATTTCTGATATCTTGGGGGGCAAATACGATGGCCAAAGAGTCGAATTAAAGGGCTGGGTTAAGCGCTCAAGAGGCTCAAATAAAATTCGCTTTATCGTACTTCGTGATTCAACCGGCTCAATCCAGTGTGTTGCCAAGAGAGATACATTGGGAGATGAACGTTTTGAAAACATCAAATCAGCCCTAATTGAATCATCACTAATTCTCCATGGCACAGCTAATCCTGATGAAAGAGCCGATGGCGGATACGAAATTATTGTTGATGACTTGGATATTGTTGGGCCTGTAAATCCAGAGACACCATTTCCAATAACAGAATCAGCAATGGCTGCTGCTGATGGTGGCGAGACAGAATTTCTGCTTGATAATCGACACTTGTACCTCAGAACCTCTAGGATGACTACAATGCTCAAATTGAGAAGTTCTGTTTTTGGGGCCATCCATTCATACTTCAGAGAGAAGGATTTCATAGAATATCAAGCGCCTAACTTTGTTGCTGGTGCCGTTGAAGGTGGCTCTACCCTGTTTGAAGTTCCATACTTCGGCAGGAAAGCCTATCTTACTCAATCATGGCAGTTATACGCCGAGGCTGCAATGCCGGCATTGGAGAAACTGTATACAATTGCACCAAGTTTTAGAGCAGAAAAATCTCGAACAAGACGACACTTGACCGAATTTTGGCATGCAGAAATGGAAGTAGCATGGGCAGATAACCAAGAGATTATGACCTACGGTGAAGGAGTTGTGCGCAAAATTGCTGCAACATTACTTGATGAAAGAAGCGATGAATTAGAGTCATTGGGTAGAGATCTTGAGGTAATCGGTAGATATGCCGACTCCAAGTATCCAAGAATGCGATATGACGAAGCAGTAGAAACACTGCAATCTATGGGTGTGGAAATCGAATGGGGTCAAGATTTAGACTATTCTAAAGAGAAAATTCTTACTCAAGATTTCAATGTTCCTCATTTCCTAACCCATTATCCTAAAGTCGCCAAACCATTCTATCATCGTGTAGACCCTGATGATGGAAATTATGTTCTGTGTCATGATTTACTAGCTCCTGAAGGCTATGGAGAAATAATCGGTGGCGGAGAGAGAACCTGGTCTGAAGAGGAAATTCTAGCTCGAATTGATGAAGAGGGTACTCCAAGAGAACCATACCAATTCTACATCGACACTCGAACCTATGGTGGAGTGCCGCATGGTGGTTTTGGCCTCGGCGTAGATCGTGTATGCTCATGGCTAAGCGGTGCCGAACATATCCGTGAAGTAATACCATTCCCTAGAGATTCTAGACGAGTCACGCCCTAAGTGATATCATGTACGACTTTATTGCGCTTGGATGTGGTTTGGTAGGAAAATTTGTTGTAACTAAGTTAGCAGATATGGGTTACAAAGTTCATGTTGTAGACCTTAAGATTCATGATGAAATCAAATCTAATAACACAATAAGTTACCACGAAGGCGACGTTTTTCGTTTTATTGAAGATTTACCCAAGGGCAAATTAATTCTTAATTTGCTGCCGGGTAATATTGGAGAAATCGTCAGACCAACTTTGATTTCAAAAGGTATTGATATCATTGATTTGGCATTTACAGAATCTGAACCAACTATTCATAATCAACTCGCAATCAATAATGATTGCAAATTAATTTGGGATGTTGGGATCGCCCCTGGACTATCAAATATGATAATTAAAAAAGAGTATACCAAAGATAGCAAGATCATGGAGGTCACAATCAAGGTTGGAGGAAATCCTGCACAACCTGATGGAGAGTGGTCTTACATGGCACCATTTTCTCCGATTGATGTAATTGAGGAATATACAAGGCCTGCTCGAATTATTGCGAATGGAGAATTGAAAATTGTTGATGCACTAACTGACTTGCATCAAATTATTGTCAATAACTATGGAGAAATGGAAGCTTTCTTGACCGATGGTCTTCGAAGTTTACTAGACTCAAAAATGGCGACTAACATGCGAGAATATACCGTCCGTTGGCCCGGACATATCCAAAAATGGCTGGCCACCAAAGATTCAGTAAGTGATGATGAACTAATTGAGGCGTGGAAATTTGATCAAACCATAGATGAATTTACTTGGATGGAGATAGTGGTAAGTTATCACGATTATCAAGTAATTTGGGAAGTATTGGATGGCGGTAAAGATGGAGCAAGTTCGATGGCAAGAACAACTGGACTTGTAACATTGGCATGTGCGGTAGAACTGTTGAAATCACGCAGCAGTGGTTTTGGTAAGTTTAAGACAGGTGTAATGGCTCCAGAGGACTTGCCAATTGATTCTATAGAACGAGTAATTGAGTTTATGATTTCTGAGGGTGTTACAATTACACGCACAATTACAGGATAAGCTCGCCACACATCGGGCAATCCATTCCTGGAACAAACTCACCAAGCATGAAACCACAGTTTAGGCAAATTGAAGAAATTAAGGTATAGTCATCAACTGACATAATTTCTCTATAAAGCAATATTAAAAAATCATTTGCTTAATTTACTACGGATTACCCCTAATACCAAGTTCAAGTCTTTTTCTTCAATAACTACATCACAATGCTTTACGGGGCGTTCATCCCAAGGATTAAAGCAAATCGCTAAGCCTGATTCTTTGAACATGCCAATATCTCCGGCAGAATCACCAACTGATACAGTCTTGCTCTTTGTTATATTGTACCTCCTTTGTAACATCTTTACAATTGCGCCCTTACCATTCATTTGCACTTGATATCTGCCAAAATCATTTAGACAATATTTTCCGCTATCTGTCATTTTTCCTCTTAGCCAACCGTTAGTAAAAACCGTCAACTGCGAATCATAACCACTCCCATAACGTTGTGCTGTGTAACGATCAATACCTCCCCATCTGCGCTGCCATGGTTTAGAAGATGGAAATTTTGCAGCGATATCCCGGGCTGTTTGTTGTAGACCACCTGAAATGATAGCAACCTTAGCACCATCATTCAACAGTTCTGAAATCAGTAGATGCCAATTTTTCATCATAGGCATTCCTTCCATCAAAGTTCTGAGTTCCTCGTCGGTAATATCCCTATCTTTGATACTGTTTTTAATTAGGGCAATATCTAATTTAATCCAGTCCCATTCATCTAGTAAACCCTGATTGTATAGTTCAAAAGATTCATCATTCGAAATACCTAACTTATCATAGACGAATTGCCAAGTTGAAAGGTGGTCGACTAATACACGGTCCATGTCTAAGCATACTAAGTGACTGTATTGGCTCATTGTCCCACCTTCAAGTTGTTTTATCGTCAATATTTTTCCAGTTGTATTGCGATTGTATTTGTTCAACTTGCTTGCCCATTATGTACAAAATTAGTGCAACCATCATGGCAAATAGGCCAATCAATGTCATAGCAATTGTTGTCAGAGTGACTCCGATTGATACCGAATTTAATTCATTAAAACTGTCAACGACATTGCCAGATAACCGATAACCTAGTATAAATAAGACGACCCCAGGGATGCCAAACAAGAACAGTGGATGTTTTGTTTCCAACATCCAATAGAATAATTGAGCAAATTTTGATGCAGTAGCTAAGGATTCCCTTTGTGGAACTTTTATTTTATCCGGAGATTCAATCACACGTACTCTAAGGTTACTTGGAAAATTAACAGTACTGGTCATCGAATTTGATTTAGCTAGCTCTTCAAGTCCTCGTTTTGATAAGTATAAGTGGTCGATGTCCAAAGATCCAATCACTAATTCCTCAGCAACCAATTCTTGATTTCCCATCTCATTATTGTATGAAATATAGATGTCCCAACCTTCTCTAGAACGGTTAAGTATTACTGGTAATTCTCTCAGTTTCCATTCATCTGTCACATTAATAACGAGATTAGAAAGATCGCAATTTAAATCAGATGAACTCAAGAATTCTGCCAACATATGTGCACCCTTATCTTCAGCAGAATACTTCATCACCTTGCAGCCAAATTCTTCTGCGTATTTTATTGTACTATCTGTAGAACCTGTGTCTACAAACAGAACCTCTTGAGCAATTTCTTGAGCTCTCACAAGTAAAGAAATTATACGCAATTCTATGTTGCAACCGACATAAATCAGCCTGAATTCTTTACTAGTCACATATTACTGTAGTTCCTATTGGACTTATAATCTGCGATAATGATGGTCAAAAAACGACTTATTTAGAAGTAAAACCACAAATCCGGGAAGTTATATTCATCACTGTTGACCTGTAGGCTTTATCATGCGAAAAGAATGGCAAGTCGGCGTTGTCATTCCGGCAAAGAATGAGCAATCATTTATCGGAGATGTGATTGATTCAATTCCAAATTATGTTGACAAAATTATTGTTATCAATGATGGCTCAACAGATAACACACAAATCATAGTCGAGGATATGGCCAAAACCAATGACAAAATAGACTTGATTAATTTGACAGGCAATGGTGTGGGTTACGCAATCGATACTGGCCATCAAAGATTGATTGAGGTTTTGGAAAAACCGTTTGTCAGCGTGGTAATGGCTGGCGATGGACAGATGGATGTCAAGGATCTTGCAACTGTAATTGATCCAATAATTCGAAATGAGGCCGATCATGTAAAAGGAAACCGATTTGATCATGCACAAGGGATTGGGAACATGCCTAAAATCCGAATATTAGCTAGTAAATTATTGGGCTTCTTTACTACTTTAGCATCAGGGAGAAGTGTTACAGACCCTCAATGTGGCTATACTTCCACTAGTAATGTGGTACTCGAAGAATGGGATTGGGACTCATCGTGGAAGGGATATGGTTACCCAAATTATTGGTTAATTGAACTCTCAGAAAAATCCTTCAGAGTGAAGGAAGTCCCTGTTAAGTCTGTGTATGGTGAGGAAAAATCTGGAATTAAAAACTCAAAGTTTTTCATCACCGTAGGGTTGATGATGTTGTTTATGCACCACAAAAGATGCTTTTCGATGTTGTTTAGTAAATCGGTAGCGCCTCACACAATTTTGTCGTTCACCGCCTACACAATCGGTTGGATAGTGATTATTCCAGGAATCAGCACCGACTTAGAGCGTGAGTTAACAGATGGTATTTTATCGAAAATACTTCTGATATTGGTTTGTTGGACATGTGCTCATATATTCGACAGATTGGCAGTCAAATCAAGAACGGAGTTGAAATTTAATGCGTAGGCACGACAAAAGAAATAATCCTCGCAAAGCTCACGTTAGACACATACTGGTACCAGACAAACCTCTTGCAAGAAAAGTTATTGAGGAAATTTCGAGTGCGAGAAATCCGCTAAAAATGTTCAAAAAGTCAGCTAAAATCTACTCAACCTGCCCTAGTGGTTCAAAAAAAGGTGATTTGGGTGAATTTATTGAAGGTCAAATGGTTAAAGGATTTGAAGAGGCTGTTTGGCAAACTGAAATTGATGAAATTCCAAGCAAGTTCGTCAAAACACAGTTTGGATACCATATAATCTGGGTTCACTCTAAGAATGAATAACGAAAAATGGTGGGCGTACCAAGATTTGAACTTGGGTCCAAGCGTCCCAAACGCCCGAGTATAGGCCAAACTAACCCATACGCCCGTTATGTTTGGGCACGACTTCCCTGTTATCAAATTCACTCAAGAAATTGCCAAATTCCTTCGCCCAATCTAAGTATTGTTCCTTGATTCTCGGCAATTTGTAAAAAATTATCCAACTCGTCCGCAAAACCCTGCTTTTTAAATTCAAAACTCAATGCATCTTTAGTGAAGTTTCCGTGTTCATCCAATGAATTGCGTAACAAATTAAGACCTTTTATCGGAGAAAAGTTATATTCCCTATTGAACAAAGTTTCGGATTCCTCGAGTTTATTGGATAGTGATTCTCTTAACTCATGAGGAGTGTTTGCAATAATGACTTTCATACGCAATTCCGAAGGATTTTCAGCATAGTCGATAATTGGCGTTTTTTCATTCACTCTTTGACCACAATGTGGGCAGTTGTGACCAGATGATTTTCTGCCGTGACACATATCACAAGCAGGGCATCTGAATACCCTCCAAGTTCCTGCCATGGCGATAAATCGAGTCGAAGGTACTTGATAATGTCGTCAAAGAGAGAAATCTGTGTTGCTCCCCCCACTTCGCTTGCTTCCTGGCCTTAGGGCTGGAGCAGCAGGAGCTTTGACATCTACTCGCTTTTGCTGCTTTTCTTCTGGTACTGTTAGGCCACCTCTGATTGGCCCGGTAGATTGCCTACCACCCATTGAGAGTGAATTTGGCATAATTAATGCTGCCATTGCCACACCATGATGTTCTGCGCCTGCAGTTACCTCATCAACTGCTACATCGAAACTAATCACTTCTAAATCTCTTGTTGCTAGTCTTCTTTGGAGATTTCTTCTGAGCATCAATGAAGTTTCTTCATAATCTAATTCAGTACTGATAGTTGCAACGACCGCACATTCATCACCCTCTGGGGTAACGCAAGATGCCCAGGCAACACCCGCACAAGCGCTAGAACCGTTGTACGCATAAGCAGTAGCCATATGACACTCGACTAGAGTACCCATTGGCAGAGCCCTTGGGGGCGTTGCTTCAAAATTCAGCGGTAACATGGCGCCTTTGGCTTCGATTAGACGGGTATCGCCCAGACCCAATTCAACGAGTCCTTGATCATAAGCATCCTCAGAATTTTCTCCCCACGGGGCAACAGCAGTCATGAGCCACCCGTGACATGTCCTAGGTACTCTACCGGGCTTCATATTGTGGGACAGACGCAAGAGGTTCTTGAATGAAATGGTCATCCGGGTATATGATTCGGACATATAAGCGGTTGATTTTATTCACTGCTTTTGCTTTGGTGATAATTGGTTTTATTGCTGGTAATGAAAATTCTAGCATTCCATTTTCTACTTTTTTCTTGTTGATTATTTGCTTAGTTGTTTTAGTTATTTTTTGGAACTCTTTTGATTCGAAAAGAAACTACTCTGAGAATTTACAGTCAACCCCTGGTGTACTTTCAAATGAACATCAAAACCAACAAGTAATTAATGATGAAGTTGGAAATCAACCTTCAATACCAAATCCATTAGATTCTGAGATCGATGTTCCTCTAATGTGATTATACTAGCCTTACTGTTTCCAAATTCTTGGGCGCATATGTGCGACATTTGTATCGCTCACGAAGTGTGTGACCTAACTCATTACACTTGTGATAATCACCATGATGACAGATTATATTTCTCGGTTTAGGATGTAATTGGTCGACGAATTCCAATAGTTGTCTGCGGTCCGAATGTCCCGAAAATCCATCGATAGTCACCATTTCACAGCCAACTTTGACAATCTCTGTTTGCCCATTAATTACCATTGGAACCTCACCAAAGCCTTTTTGCAATCTCCTCCCTAGAGTACCTTCCGCTTGATATCCAACGAAACACAATGAGTTTCTTTCTTCATGAGCCCAGTTTTTGAAGTATTCCATAACTGGACCGCCGTTCAGCATTCCTGAGGTTGCAAGAACAATACATGGAGATGTATCCATAACAATACTTTCTCTCAACTCTCTTCCCTTGACAGGACGGAACCACTCACTGGTGAATGGGTTTTCACCATCATCTTGTAATAAGGAACGTTTTAAGCTGTTGGTGAGATATTCAGGATGGGAGGAATGTATAGCTGTTGCTTCTTGGATCATGCCATCTAACCAAACAGGAACTGGTTTTACTGCACCCGATCTGAACAATTCGTCGATGGCAATCATCACTTCTTGACTTCTCCCCACTGCGAAAACTGGACATATCATCTTACCACCACGTTGTATGGTTCTCATTACAATGTCTTGTAGTTCCTGATTTGCTTCTTGCCTAGAAGGCTGGTAATCTCCGCTCGCACCATAGGTAGATTCAATGACTAATGTTTCAACCTTAGGGAATCTGGTATTTGCAGCATCGAACAACCATGATTTTTCATATTTCTGATCACCACTAAACACAATGTTATGCTTACCATCTGCAACATGAAGATGTACCGCAGATGAGCCTAAAATGTGCCCAGCATTAGAAAAGGTCAATTTGACATCAGGAGTGATATCGGTAGTTTCCCCCCAGTCGACATCAACTACATGCTTCATACATGTCCGGATATCTTCCATATCATAAGCAGGCCTCTTACCTTCCGCACCACCTACTTTTATGTAGTCTGTTTGCAATAACAACATCAAGTCACGAGTTGGTGGGGTACAATATACTGGGCCTCTGTAACCGTACTTGAAGAGTACTGGAAGCATTCCTGCATGGTCAAGGTGTGAATGGGTTAAGACAACTGCGTCTAACTTCTCCAAAGGTAATGCTTCAGGAGCAGTGAAATATGGCATTGGGTCAGTGTCAGAAGCAATATTAACTCCAACATCAATCATGACTCTTGATTCGTTTGTAGTAACCAAGTGACATGCTCGACCTACCTCTCGATATGAACCTAATGCTGTTACCCTAACCCATGTAGAACTCGGTCTCTTGGGCCGGTGAATATTCAATCCAAAATCCTTCAAAAGCTTCTTTCTTTCATCAGCGATACTGTTACGATAGGACCTAACATCATGAACAGATTTTGAAAAAATAGGTGGAGTACGTTCAACCTTTGGAATCCATCCGGTTTTGTTCCTGATTTCGTTAACATTAGCACCTCGTCTACCAACTGCCTCTCCAGGGTTTTGGCACTGAATGATAACTTCACTAAAGCAGCCATCAAAGTATATTTGTGAAATATCTGCCTCTTCAGGGATTATTGACTCGATAATCGCCCTCGCTTCTAATTCAGGTTTCACTATGCTTGGGTCAGGTCTAATCTTTATTTTCCGTTTGACCTTTTTCGCAATCTTACCCACCAATCCTTCACCACCGCCGAACTTTTCTGGCACTGGTGTTACAATTGCAATGTTACCCGCTTCCAAATCAACTTTGTATTCAATCGATTTTGGTACTATTTTTGCTATTTCATCTTTCAATTCTTTAAATGTTAGGCGCATTTTTTCACCTCATAATTTCCACAGTCTAACGACACATGTGTATTACACAATGCAGAGAACTGCGGGAATAAAAAATCAAGAAAGTAATTTGTTGATTTGGTCTTGGGTTTGTAGAACAAAGCCGTCTTTCTTGGTGATAACTGCGAGATCCATGCCGTTGCCGGAGGCGGCGTCACGTTGTCCCGATGCGTGGAGGGCGCGGGCTGCAAGTTTCAATGCTTCGGCCTCGGACATGTTTGGTTTGAATCCGTCTTCTAAGACACCGTACATGTATGGCGAGC
>MDTG01134226.1_pt1 | contig 11200 bp, 10 predicted proteins | sample 811421 | NCBI WGS metagenome assembly MDTG01 (sample SAMN05326645, study PRJNA326480) | marine metagenome | isolation source: seawater | place: Pacific Ocean: South East | collected 2011
GTAGTCGATCACGTCGCCCATCTCGACCAGCAAAAGCTGACGCTGCATCGCGGTGGCTATTCGGCGTTCGAGCGCACCCGTGCTGAGCGTCTGGCGCAGCAGCAGCAGGCGTACGAGAAGCAGCAAGCGCAACGCGCGCACATGGAAAAGTACATCGCCCGATTCAAGGCGCAGGCTACCAAGGCACGTCAGGCCCAGAGCCGGATCAAGGCACTTGAGCGCCTGGAAGAGTTGGCGCCGGCGCACGTTGATTCACCGTTCGATTTCAGCTTTCGTGAAGCACACAAGATTTCCAGCCCGTTGCTGGACCTCTCGGAAGGGCGTCTTGGTTATGGCGAGACGGTAATCCTTGAAAACGTGAAGCTGAATCTGGCACCGGGTGCGCGGATTGGATTGCTTGGGCCTAACGGCGCGGGTAAATCGACGCTGATCAAGAACCTGTCGAACGAGCTGAGTCCGATTTCAGGCCGCTTGCAGCGTGGCGAGAATCTGGTGGTCGGCTACTTTGCCCAGCATCAACTCGACTCACTGGACGACAAAGCCAGCCCGCTTCTGCATTTTCAGCGACTGGCGCCCACCGAGCGTGAGCAAACCCTGCGCGACTTCCTCGGCGGTTTTGATTTCCGTGGCCCGCGCTGCGATGAGCCTGTGGTTAATTTCTCGGGTGGCGAGAAGGCGCGTCTGGCCTTGGCTTTGATCGCATGGGGCCGGCCAAACCTGCTCTTGCTCGATGAGCCAACCAACCACCTCGATCTGGAAATGCGCTTGGCATTGACCATGGCGCTGCAAGAGTTCGAAGGCGCCGTGGTGGTGGTTTCTCACGACCGGCACTTGCTTAAAAGCACCACCGACGAGTTCCTGCTGGTCGCAGACGGTCGGGTTCAACCGTTTGACGGAGACCTTGAAGATTACTCGCGCTGGCTGATCGATTTCCGCTCGCGGCAGGCAGTGAGTAATCAGGTGGTGGCGGAAGGCGCAGCCGACCGTACCGACAAGCGTGCACAGCGTCAGGCTGCGGCAGCGTTGCGTCAGCAATTGGCGCCGCATAAGCGTCAGGCCGAGAAGCTGGAGAAAGAGCTTGGCCAGTTGCACGAGAAGTTGGCCGCGGTTGAAACCAAGCTCGGCGACAGTGACCTCTACGAGGCTTCGCGCAAGAATGAATTGCGTGATTTGCTGGCGGAGCAGGGCACGTTGAAAAGCCGCGAAGCAACGCTGGAAGAACAGTGGATGGAAGCACTGGAAATTCTTGAAGAGTTGCAACGCCAGTTGGAAGAAGCCAGCTAGCATTAAGCTGTTCCATGTCGGCGCCAGCCGTTGGCTGCGCTGACATAGATTGATGCAAATTTGTTGTTTTAGCCTGCCTCTGCCCACTTGGCGGCGTCATGCGCCAGGTGCTTAATAGCGGGCGCAAAAATGCCGCTGTCGTGGCAACCTCTCACGCTTCTCTTTAGAGATAAACCTGATTATGGAATGGCTGGCTAACCCGGAAATTTGGGTTGCGTTTCTGACCCTGACCGCCCTGGAAATTGTTCTCGGCATCGACAATATTATCTTCATCTCGATTCTGGTCAGTCGTCTGCCCAAGGAGCAACAGCCGCGCGCGCGCTTCTTCGGTCTGGCCTTGGCCATGGTCACGCGAATTCTGCTTTTGCTCTCGATCAGTTGGGTAATGCGCCTGACTACCGACCTGTTCGTGGCGTTTGGGCACGGTATTTCGGGGCGCGACCTGATCTTGTTCTTCGGTGGTCTGTTCCTGTTGTTCAAGAGCACCATGGAGATCTATCACAGCCTTGAAGGCGCTGAAGAGCAGCAGGCGAGCGGCGGTAAAGCTTATGGTTTCATGGGCATCATCTTGCAGATCGCGATCATCGATATCGTCTTCTCGCTCGACTCGGTCATTACCGCAGTTGGCCTGGTTGATAACGTACCGGTCATGGTCGCGGCGATTATCATCTCGGTTGTGGTGATGATGCTCTCGGCCAGCACCATCAGTAATTTCATCGACAAGCACCCGTCGCTGAAAATGCTCGCGCTGTCCTTCCTCATCGTCGTCGGCACCATGCTGGTGGCTGAGGCCTTTGAAGTGCACGTGCCGAAAGGTTATGTGTATTTCGCCATGGCTTTCTCGCTGGCGGTCGAGGCGATCAACATTCGTCTGCGTGGCGCCATGGCCCGCAAGCAAGGACAGGAGCCTGTGCGCTTGCGTAAAGACACGCCGGAATGATCGCCAGCGTGGGGTTGTTTGATGCATGATAAAGAGGCGGGTTTTTCCCGCCTCTTTCTATTGGGCTGATTCGATCTTGAGGTGATTGCTGTGGCGCTTGAAACCTGGATGGCGTTTTTCGTGGCGTGCTGGATTATCAGCCTGTCGCCGGGTGCGGGCGCTATCGCGTCGATGTCATCTGGCCTGCAGTACGGTTTCTTGCGTGGTTACTGGACGGCACTGGGCCTGCAGATCGGCCTGATTCTGCAAATCACGATTGTTGCCGCCGGTGTTGGCGCAATCCTCGCGACCTCGGCTGTGGCCTTCAGCCTGATCAAGTGGTTCGGTGTGGTCTATCTGGTTTATCTGGCCTATCGCCAGTGGCGTGCGCTGCCGAGCGACTTGTCTGCCGAGTCTTCCGAGCGGCCAACCGGGCGACCACTGAGTCTGATTCTGCGCGGTTTTCTGGTCAATTTCAGCAACCCCAAAGCCATTGTGTTCATGCTCGCGGTATTGCCGCAGTTCCTCAATCCGCATGAACCGCTGCTGAGCCAATACCTGATCATGGGCGTGACCATGATCAGCGTGGACCTGATTGTCATGGCGGGCTACACCGGCCTGGCATCCAAGGTGCTGCGTATGCTCCGCAGCCCGCGCCAGCAGCGTGTGATGAATCGTACCTTTGCGGTGTTGTTTGTCGGCGCTGCGAGCCTGCTGGCAACTGTCAGCCGCGCCTCGGCTTAAGCAGCAGCCGCTTTACCACTCAATTGGCTGGCCGTCCCACGCCCAGAAACTGCCGGTTTGTTCCGGGTCGTGGCAGTCAATCTGCGCCAGCAGTTGGTTGGCTGCATAGGTGCAGCTGAACAGTTTTTCGCTTGGCACATTGGCCTGAAACGGTTTTGAGAGCTCAGTGTCGGTGGTCCCCGGATGCAGCAGCAATACGCAGCTCTGTGGGTTGAGCCGACGCAGTTCGATGCTGGCGGTGTGCATCAACTGATTGAGTGCCGCCTTGCTGGCGCGATAACTGTACCAGCCGCCCAGATGGTTATCGCCAATCGAGCCAACCCGTGCTGAAAGTGCCGCAACCGTGCAGGCGTGGCGGCCACGCAACAAGGGCAACAAATGCTTGAGAAGCAGAACCGGGCCAAATGCATTGGTCTGGAAGGCTGCGTGCAAACTCTGCTGATCAAGTTGCGCCAGGCCTTTTTCCGCACGTGCGCCATCCTGATGCAGCACGGCTGCGGTACTGATCAGCACATGCAGCCGACTTATCTGTCCCTGTAGTTGGCTGGCGAAGCGCCCGATAGAGGCTTCATCGGACACATCCACATTGGCGCGTTCAAGGCGCCCGGGATAACGCTTTTGCAGCGCATCGAGTTCAGGCGACTCGCACGCCGAGCGGGCAATAGCCCAGATACAGCCGGTGTGTGGACTGGCCAATAGTTGCTCGGTCATTGCCAGACCAATGCCACGGCTGGCACCGCAGATCACAATATTTGCAGCTTCTTGCAAGCGGCTGGACAGCGTCATAACGGGTCTCCGGAGGCTTTGCGACAAATCGACACTGACGATCAGACATTTGGGGCTTGAGGAAAATCGTTAGGGAGGCAACAATGTAATGCCACCCATTCGTATTTGGGATTGAATCCTATATGTTTCTTCCACGCCGTCTCATTTGCTGGCTGCTACTCCCACTGACTCTGCTCTGCAGCCTTGCTGCAATGGCCGAGGCCGGTGATGGCGCTGCCCAAGCGCTGCATATGCTCGGATACCTCGGTGCGGATTACCCCGCAACCGTCGCTGATGGCAAGATTATTGATGCCAGCGAGTATCAGGAACAACTCGAATTTCTCACCGTGCTGCAAGGTTTGATTGTGGCATTACCGGCCCAGGAAGGTCGTGATGAGCTGGTGTCGGGCGTTGCCAGCCTGCGCAAGAACATCGAACAACGCGAAGACGGTGGCAAGGTCGCCATTCAGGCGCGGCAGTTGGCAGCCAACTTGGTCAGCACCTATCAGGTGAGTCAGGCGCCTGCGATCACGCCTGATCCTACTCGCGGCGAGCCATTGTTTGCTCAGCATTGTGCTGTTTGTCATGGCCAGACCGGTGCTGGCGATGGCCCCGCAGGTATTGGCCTTGAGCCGCCTCCGGCGAATCTGCGTGACGCTGCGCGGATAGACCGCCTGAGCCTTTACGATATCTATAACACCATTGGTCTGGGCATTGAAGGCACCGACATGGCGGCGTTCGCCGACCAGCTCGATGATCGTCAGCGCTGGGATCTGGCCAGTTATATTGCCGGCTTTACTGCCGCGCCAGTGGCTGAGGGCAAGTCCTTCGGGATTGCCAGCCTGGCGGCGCAAACGCCCGCCGAAGTGGCGACTGCGCAAGGTCCCGAGGCCGCCGCGTTGTTCCGTGCCCAGCGCGCCCAGCCACCGGTTGAACAACGTGGCCCTGCGCAACTGATCGATCACACTCGCCAGACGTTGGAGCATAGCCTCAAGGCCTACACCGAGGGCGATTCAGAGCAAGCCTATGACTTGTCTGTCGGTGCGTATCTGGAAGGCTTTGAGCTGGTCGAGAGTGCGCTGAACAACATCGACTCTGATCAGCGCAAGATCACCGAGAAGGCACTGATGGCTTATCGTCAGGCGTTGCAGGATGGTCTGTCGGTGCCGGTCGCAGCGCAGCGTCTGGAGCAGGCCAAGGTTGAACTGGCGAAGTCTTCCGACTTGCTCGGCGGCGATGCCATGTCCGCCTCGCTGACCTTCATTTCAAGCTTGCTGATCCTGCTCCGCGAAGGCCTTGAGGCCATTCTGGTACTGGCGGCGATTCTGGCATTCCTGCGCAATACCGGGCAGGAAAAAGCCGTGCGCAGCGTTCATGTCGGTTGGGGCTTGGCGATTGCCGCAGGCTTTGCGACATGGGCTCTGGCGGCCTACCTGATTGATGTCAGTGGTGCGCAACGCGAATTGCTCGAAGGCGCTACCGCCTTGTTTGCCAGCGTCATGGTGTTGTGGTTGGGCGTGTGGATGCACGACCGCCGTCATGCCGCAGCGTGGCAGAGTTACATCAAGAGCAGCCTGGTAAGTGGCGGCGGCCGTTTCGGCTTTGCCCTGCTGGCCTTCTTCTCGGTGTACCGCGAACTGTTTGAGGTCATCCTGTTTTACGAAACACTCTGGCTGCAGGCCGGGCCTGAAGGCCACAGCATGGTCATCTTCGGCGCTTGTGCGGCGTTGGTTATATTGATTGGCCTGGCGTGGGTGATTCTGCGTGGGTCGCGCAAACTGCCGCTGGCTACCTTCTTCAGCCTCAACGCAATTCTGCTCTGCGTGCTGTCGGTGGTATTTGCCGGTCACGGTATTGCAGCCCTGCAAGAAGCTGGCGTTATTGGCACACGTCCGGTCAACTTCTTCGAGTTTGACTGGATGGGTATTCACCCAGATGCCTACAGCCTGGGCGCTCAAGCTGTGGCGCTGACGGCAATCGTGGTGCTGTATGGCCGTAGCTGGCTGACCGAACGCCGACGCGCGGAAGTTGCTCAGCCCTAAGTTGTAACGATCCGAGAAAACCCGGCTTGCCACGAGGCTCGCCGGGTTTTTTAATGCCACACATAAATATGGGGGAGTGATTAATGCGCGTTTGGATAGATGCTGATGCTTGCCCGCGAGCTGCGCGCGATCAGGTGGTCAAGTTTGCCCTCAAACGTGGCTTCGAGGTGGTGTTGGTCGCCGGGCAGGCTCAGCCACGGCCTAACTTCGCCTGTGTGAAGCTGATCGTGGTGCCAAGCGGTCCCGACGCGGCCGATGATTATCTGGTCGAGCATGCAGTGCCTGGCGAATTGGTTATTTGCAGCGATGTGCCGCTGGCTGACCGGCTGGTAAAAAAGGGCGTGGCGGCGCTAGATCCGCGTGGCAAAGAGTTCGACGAGCGCAACATGGGCGAGCGTCTGGCCGTGCGTAACCTGTTCACCGACCTGCGCGAGCAAGGCCAGATGGGCGGCGGACAGAGCGCATACGGCGAAAAGGACCGCCAGCAGTTCGCCAATTCATTAGACCGAATCCTGACCCGTCTAACCCGCGCCTAGGAGGATGGGTTAACCTGCGGTTTATCCATCCTCCACCCAAGGCACACCACGGAGGATGGATCGCCCCACGGGGCTATCCGTCATGGCGACGCAAACGTCGCCGCCTGACGGCCCATGCGTTTTCGCCATTCAATACGGCAATCAAACGCCAGACCGGGTACATCCAATAGATCGCAATGACGGATTAACCTGCGGTTTATCCATCCTTCGGCCTCGACACCACGGAGGATGGATCGCCCCAAAGGGGCAATCCGTCATGGCGACGCATACGTCGCCGCCTTACGGCCAATGCGTCTTCGCGATTCAATTCGGTGATCAAACGCCAGACCGGGTACATCAATCAGATCGCCATGACGGATTAACCTGCGGTTTATCCATCCTCCACCCTCGGCACACCACCGGGGATGGACCGCCCAACGGGCAACCCATCATGGCGACGCATACGTTGCCGCCTGACGGCCTATGCGTTTTCGCGATTCAATTCGGCGATCAAACGCCAGACCGGGTACACCCATCAGATCGCCATGACGGATTAACCTGCGGTTTATCCATCCTCCGGCCTCGACACCACGGAGGATGGATAGCCCCAACGGGGCAATCCGTCATGGCGACGGACACGTCGCCGCCTGACGGCCTATGCGTTTTCGCCATTCAATTCGGTGATCAAACGCCAGACCGGGTACATCCTTCAGATCGCCATGACGGATTAACCTGCGGTTTATCCATCCTCCACCTCGGCACCACGGAGGATGGATAGCCCCAACGGGGCAATCCGTCATGGCGACGCAAACGTCGCCGCCTGACGGTCTACGTGTTTCGCGATTCGATTCGGCAATCAAACGCCAAGCCGGATACATCCATAAGACCGCAATGGCAATAAATTTGCGGTGTTCAACCACACAAATAGGTGCCGGTGCCAACCGCGATCAATTCGCCGTCGTCGTTGTGCAATTCGCTGCGTACCACGGCGACCTTGTTCCCTGAGCGCAACAACACCGCGCTGGCGGTGAAGCGTTTGCCACGGCCGGGGCGCAGGAAGTCGACTCGCAGGTCGATGGTGCCCAGCTTGGACAGGCGCGCCATGCGTTCACTGCCGGAAAGGTGTTGGTGGCGTTCGAATGCGCCGATCAGCGCCATAGCTCCGCCGGCTACGTCGAGTACCGAGGAGATGACGCCGCCGTGGAGAATGCCCTGAATGAAGTTGCCGATTAGCTCATCTTTCATGACAAAACTCATAAGTACCAACTCGGGCGAGAGTTGATCGATCTCGATGCCAATCACATTGTTGAACGGGATGCGCTGAAAGAAGCTGCTGACCGCCTGTTTCAGTTCGTCGGTCAATTCGAAGGGCTGCTGGTTCATGGGTGGCTCGCGTTAACGGAATGGGTCAACGCTGCCGGACAAAACCTGCCGTGACCAGAGGCACGGCAGGTGTACGGTGATTATTGGCGCAAACGGCCTATGAGCCCCGTTTTAGTGCTGTGCCAGTTCCAGTACACGGTCGACCAGCTTGTAGATACCTGACGCCGCCTGACTGATGGATTGCGCGAGCATGTAGGCTGGCGTCGTGACTAGCTTGTGTTGGCTGTCTTCGACAATTTCGCTGACTTCACATTCCTGATGCACTGCGCCCATTTTAGTCAGTGCTGCCGCGGTTTCTTCATCTTTGCCGATGGTGCAGGTAATGCCCTGGCCGAATATCTTGGCGGCCATGGCGGGAGCGATGCACATCAGGCCGACTGGTTTCTGCGCGCTGACAAACCCTTGCGCGGCTTTCAACACGTCGGGCTGAACGGTGCAATTGGCGCCGGCGATGGCGAAGTCCGAGAGGTTTTTGGCCGCGCCAAAACCGCCGGGGATAATCAGCGCGTCGTAGTCCGCCGCGTGCAGTTCACGCACATCTTTGATTTCACCACGGGCAATGCGCGCCGACTCGACCAGCACATTCCGCGTCTCGCCGGTTTCGTCGCCACTGAAGTGGTCGACCACGTGCATTTGTTCGATATCCGGGGCGAAGCACTGCACCAATGCGCCGCGCTGATCCAGGCGCAGCAGGGTGATAACGCTCTCGTGGATTTCGGCGCCATCGTAGACGCCACAACCAGACAAAATCACCGCAACTTTTTTATTCATCAAAGGCTCCTGGGCAAAACATTGGGCCGGGTTGCGCAAGGCAATTGCGGCAGATTATCGGTAAACAATGGAGTGTATTTTTACCGGCCAAGTTCAACGCGCGCCATCAGCGTCGTGCTGTATTTGTTCGCGTGGTCACTCTTCGGTATTTCAAATCTGTGTTCGACCTGCGTAGTCTGCCTGCGCAGGCTTAAATTCGGCTTAATTGAACACTTAAATCCAGCATAGCGAAGACTCAGATGTCAGATAGGAAATTACTTTACCGCGCCATAATCCCCGTACGCTGGGGCGACATGGACAGTTACGGGCATGTGAATAACAGCATTTACATGCAATACATCGAAGAGGCGCGGGTAGCGTGGTTCGAGGAAGTCGGGGTGGTGATGAATAACGTCCCCAAAGGCCCTGTGGTGCTGCAGATCCAGCACACATTCCTGAAACCGGTGGTACACCCTGCAACAGCCTGTGTTGAGCTTTTTGCTGGCGCTTTGGGGCGCAGCAGCATGGTGCTGGAGCATCGGCTGACCACGCTTGAGCAGCCCGACATTGTGTACGGCGAAGGAAATTGCAAAATCGTCTGGATCGATCATCAGGCGGGGCATTCGGTGCCGCTGCCGGAGTTCCTGCGCAACGCATTCGCGGACTGAGTCGGCCACATTACTGGCAAATGCGGCTTGAATGCCTGCAAGTTTGGCGGGATATGTCGCGGTAATCAGTTGTGGGTTGGGCTAGGATTGACTGCATAAGTTGCCTGCCAATAACTACAAAATGATGGCCGTGACATGAACTACATTCTCTTTGCCGTGCCGGTATTTTTTGCCCTGATCGCGCTGGAACTGCTGGCCGACCGCTGGCGTGGCGTGCGCACCTACGGTTTTTCCGATGCACTGAACAGCCTCAGCGCTGGCGTGCTCTCGACCAGCCTGGGGCTGGTGACCGGTGTTGTCGGGCTGCTCACTTACAGCCTGGCCTGGGAGCATCTTGGGCTGTTTGAGTTCGACCCTGAGCAGTTCTGGGTCTGGCTGTTTGCGCTGGTCTTCTACGACTTTTGCTATTACTGGCATCACCGCCTTGGCCATGAGCGCAATGTGCTCTGGGCGGCGCATTCGGTGCATCACCAGAGCGAGGAGTACAACCTGACGACCGCGCTGCGGCAAACCAGCAGCGGTTTCCTCTGCGGTTGGGTGTTCTATTTGCCGATGGCGATTGTCGGCGTACCGCCGTTGGTGTTCCTGACGGTGGCCGTGATTGATCTGCTCTATCAATTCTGGGTTCACACCCGCCATATTGCCAAGCTTGGCTGGTTTGAGTGGGTGTTCGTCAGCCCGTCTAATCATCGTGTGCATCATGCGCAGAACCGAGTCTACATGGACCGCAATTACGGCGGCGTGTTGATTATCTGGGACCGGCTGTTTGGAACCTTCCAGGAAGAACTCGACGAGGAGCCCGTGGTTTTTGGGGTGACAGTGCCCTTGGCCAGTTGGAATCCGCTGTGGGCGAACCTGCAGGTGTATGCCTCGCTTTGGCACGACGCCCGACACACGGCATCGCTGAAGGATAAATTGCGCATCTGGTTTATGCGCACCGGCTGGCGACCTGCTGATGTGGCTGCGCGTTTTCCGCAGAGCAAGCCTGATCTGGCCAACTTCGTGAAATTCGATGTGCCGCTGACCACGGCCAGCAAAGCTTACGCCGTGCTGCAATTGGGCGTGGCTCTGGCGGCGGGCAGTTATCTCATGGCGGTTAGCACGTCGGTCAGTCTGCAGGCATTGTTGCTGGGTTGCATGTGGATAGCGCTGAGCCTGTTTTGCCTCGGCATGTGGCTGGAGAATCGCGCGGGCTCCCGGCGGTTGGAATGGCTGCGACTCGCCAGCAACTGGCCGCTGCTGTGGTTGGCCGGGCTTAGCGGGTTACTGGCACTTTCTCCAAGCGCCTGGTTGGTTCTGGGCGTTTACACGCTGATAAATGCTGCGCTGCTGTGGGGTTTTCAGCGACGCTCGGCGTATGCGCCAGTCTGACTTTCAACTGCACGCGCCTGGTTGAGATGCAGGCTCGACTAAAGCGCAACCAAGCAGCCACAATACGACTCTGAATTTAAGCCTGAGCTGCGACGCGCAGTCGCAGCTGTCATTGTGCTGTCATCATTTGGTCATAATGACGCTTTATAACTGCCGCACTCGCCCGTCCGCGCGGGCCCAGGAGTCTGTCGTGAGTTTTACCCCTGCCAATCGCTTGTTCCCCGCCACTCGTTTGCGTCGTAATCGTCGTGATGACTTTTCCCGCCGTCTGGTGCGTGAAAATCGCTTGAGCGTTGATGACCTGATTTTGCCGGTGTTCGTGCTGGACGGTGAAAACCGTCGCGAGGCCATTCCATCAATGCCAGGTGTCGAGCGCTTGTCGATCGATCTGTTGCTGAGCGAAGCCGAGAAGTGGGTTGAGCTGGGCATTCCTGCGCTGGCTTTATTCCCGGTAACGCCGCTCGAAAAGAAGTCGCTCGACGGCAGTGAAGCGTGGAACCCGGAAGGCATCGCCCAGCGCGCTATCCGTGCATTGCGTGCACGTTTCCCCGAATTGGGCGTGATCAGTGATGTGGCGCTGGATCCGTTCACCACGCACGGTCAGGACGGCATTCTGGATGAAGATGGCTACGTGCAGAACGACATCACGGTCGATGCGCTGGTCAAGCAGGCGCTGTCGCACGCCGAGGCCGGTGCGCAGGTTGTTGCGCCGTCCGACATGATGGATGGCCGCATTCAGGCAATCCGCGAGGCGTTAGA
>MDTG01009176.1_pt1 | contig 11199 bp, 18 predicted proteins | sample 811421 | NCBI WGS metagenome assembly MDTG01 (sample SAMN05326645, study PRJNA326480) | marine metagenome | isolation source: seawater | place: Pacific Ocean: South East | collected 2011
GCACAGAATACTAAAGGTGACTGGTACGTAGGTACTGGCGATATTACTAACACGGCTTGGACTGAGTTATCAATCCAACCAACTATCGGATATGCATTCGCGGACAACTATATGATCGGAATGAGCTTATCACAAGCAGACTCAACTGAGGATATGACTCTTGGTTTAGAAGGTAGATACTTCTACAAAGGTTTCTTCGGTTACGTAGGCTTAAATGATTTTGATTTCGATCAAGCATCAATAGGTGTAGGTAAGATGTTCGTTTTCAATAACGACATGTTATTTGTTGACCCTAAAGTCGTTTACGATTTAGGAGCAGAGACTACTAACCTTCAAATTGGATTTGGCTTAAGATTCTAAGTTAAAATTCAATTTGGTTAAAACTAAACTCAAGTTTCTAGGACTTGAGTTTTTTTTTGTAAACTTTTGAATGTTCGCGTATACAATAATATAGATGAAAATTTATATAGCACCTCCAAGAGGCAAGAGAGAAAAAGAAGCATATCAGAATTGGTTAACACACTACAATCATGAGCCAATTTGGATGGACGCTAGATTTAAAGTCAAAGGTCCATTGTTATTATGTGGAGGTGCAGATATTGGTAAAGACATTAAAAGAGATTCACAAGAATTTATTTGGATAAAACAAGCATTAGATGGGAATTATCCAATTTTAGGTGTATGTAGAGGTATGCAAATATTAAATCATTATTTTGGAGGTGAAGTTGTAGATATTGAAAATTGGTTAGTAGAAGACCACAAAGCCTCAGATTTCTCAGAAGACATTGACCATAGTGGAAAACCATCTCAATATCATGTTGTTGAAGATTTGGATGGTAATTTATTCAATGTTAACTCAAGACATCATCAGTATTGTAAAGTGATTGCAGATAACTTTAAACCTACTCATATTTCTATCGTAAATTCTATCGTTGAAGGATTTTCAGATGAAGGGAGGCAGATCTGGGCAGTCCAGTGGCATCCCGAGAGAATGGAATCAGATGATAATGAATATCCATTGAAAAAAATTTAAAAATAATTAGCCCCAGATTTTTTTATGTCATGGAAATTTGGTATATTTACCCTGTATTAAAAAATTAAAGATGCAAGAACTAAGACTTACAAAAAAATTCGTAGAAGAATCAAACTCTACAAACTCCAACTCAGATAAGTTGGCAGTAATTGAAAAATATTCAAATCAACCAGATGTATTAAAAGTACTTCAATATACTTATGATACATTTAAGCAGTATGGTGTAACCTCATCAAACTGTAAGAAAAGGTCAGATTTATGTATGCCTTTTACACCTTATAGTAATATCTTTGAACTTCTAGACGCTCTTGCAAACAGAGACATTACAGGACATGATGCTATTGAATCTGTAAACGGTTTCGTAGAAGAGAATAAGATGTATGAAGAACTTATTTGGAATATCATTGACAGAAATCTTAAGACTAGGTCTACTGTCTCAATGATTAACAAAGCAATTCCAGGACTTATTCCAACATTTGATGTCGCACTTGCAAAAGCTTATGATGAGAAGACTCAAAAGAAAGTAAATTGGGAAGATGGTTGGTTTGTTTCAAGAAAACTTGATGGAGTTAGATGTTTAACTATCGTAGATATGTTCGGTGATGTTAAATTCTTCTCAAGACAAGGTAAAGAATTCTTAACACTTGATAATTTGAAGAAAGACATTAAATCTCTTGGCTTGACAAATGTTGTATTTGATGGTGAGATTTGTATGGTTGATGAAAATGGTAATGAAGATTTTCAAGGAATAATTAAAGAAATTAAAAGAAAAGACCATAGCATTGAAAGTCCATTTTATTATATCTTTGATATGTTAGATATTGAAGACTTTAATGATAAAACATCTACAGATAAGTTTGCTAATAGACTTGTTAATCTTAGAAACTCTGTACTTGAAACTTCTATGATTGGTATTCTTGAACAACTAGAATGTAATGATGCTATCTTTGACTTGATGATGGAAAAATCTAAGAAAGGTGGATGGGAAGGTTTGATGCTCAGAAAGAATTCACCATACAAAGGTAAACGATCTGACGAAATCTTAAAAGTAAAACAAATGTTCGATGAAGAATATGTTGTAGTTGATTTAGAAAATGATTATCACAGAGTTATTGTTGACGGTAAAGAAGTTAATGAGCTTATGTTGAAAAATGTTATTATCGAACATAAAGGAAATAGAGTACAAGTTGGTAGTGGTTTTAATCACGAACAAAGAAGATACTATTATGAAAACCCAGGTGAAATTCTTGGAAAACAAATCACAGTACAATACTTTGAGGAAACTACAAATCAGAATGGTACACATTCATTGAGGTTCCCAGTTATCAAAGCTGTATATGATGGAGTAAGAACATTTTAATAAAATTATGAAAAAAATTAAATCAATTCTCAAAAAAATCGACAGTGTAGATGTCGTCCTGATTTCGGCTTTATGCCTTTACAGTGCATTCCTAATTATTAACCTCTTAAAATTTATTAACTAATGAGATATACAGTAACTTTTGAAGTCTATGTCGAAGGTGACAGTGATAAGCATGCTTTTTCTAAAGCAGAATTAATTGCAAGAAACCAGAATATGTTACACCCAAATCAACAATGGGACGTACATAAACTACATAGAACACCATTTGCTTCACTAAACGTACAGGAAGTAGATATTAATAAATTAAAGTACGATAACATCCAAGACAAAGGACATAAATTACCATTTTAAATAAAAACTATGACAAATACACCACATCACCCTGAACTAACTGAAATCGAACAGAATCTGTTGGACGAGTTAAACTATAAAGCTAAATTAATTTTAGATATTGAAAATTTATTTGAAAGTAAGAAAATACCATGTCCTTCAAAAACATTGTACAGCTTTGAAATCGATAAGTTAGAAAATATCTTAGAAATTTGGAATAAGTAGTAAACAAAATCTTATTTCTCTATATTAATAGTATACACAGTTTTTGATGGAGAAAAAGACCAAACTTGGAGGAATAGAGTTAGATGATTTCAATTATCATGAAACTGTCCATACAATAAATTTATTAATGGATGTTATTGATACAAAGTTAATTCAACATCCAGTTTTAAAGTTAGAAAAAGAGGCAAGAAGAGAAGTAGAGAAAGCTGCAGACCATTTATTCGAGGCATATCAACAGCTAGTAAAAAAGTATTAATGTATTGGTTCAAGAGAAAATACCGTCAAATCAAAAGAGTCATTGATTTTTTACCTATTATATGGAAAGGATATGACTGGGACTATCGATATGCATTGGAATTATTTCAACATCAATTAAAGAGAACAGCAGACTATATCGAAAAAGATGGCTATCAAGTAGGTGCTCACAATAAAGCTTCAAGAATTAGAACTGCAGTCGAGCTTATGGAAAAAGTTTATGATGAAGAATATAAATTTGAATATGCTACAAAAATAGAAGAAAAGTATGGACCGTCAGAAATCAAATATGAATCTTTTGAAGATGAAGATGGAGAATATTTTGATATGTTTGATGAGTTTACTACAAATGATTATACTGAAGAAGAGTTGCTCTTGATTCGTGAAGAGAAAAATACATTAACACATGAATCTTACGCTAAACATAAGAGAGCACATAAAATCTTATGGAAGTATATAGAGCATAACATTCAGCGATGGTGGGATTAATCAAATGAGGATGAAGGGTAAAAAATGTAATAAGTGTGGTAGAAAACTACCAGCCAAAGCTTACAAAAACGAGTTAAAGAAAACTTGTAAATCTTGTGAGTATCGTTGGTGGAGAAGTTTTCTTAGATACTTAGTAGAACAAAAAAGATTAAGTCCAGCAGAGAGAATGGCCAGCAGAATAGGTTATATGGGTGCTGCGTTTTTGATGGCAGGTCAATGGACTGTAGAACCAATTCTATTCGTTATAGGTTTCTGCTGCGTTCTAGTTCAAGTTACATTTAAAAAACAATGGAATCTAGTAGTCTTGCAGTTAAATGGTTTAATTGCATGGACAATTCACTTTTGGAATACTTATATTGGATAATTGAAACAAAATTAATCTAATCAATATAATTATCTGAAAAAACAAATAAACATGTCTTATACACTACGTAAAGTTGAAAGGTACACAAATTGGGAAGCTACAAAACCAGTGACCCTAAACCCAGAAGATTTTAAAACACTTTCATATCCATTTGAAGGTGAATCAGAATCAGAATTTGCACACTATATTCATGACTTATATTATGAAGATTGGTATGTTTTAGCAGATGAACTAGAAGAAGCTGGTAAAATGGAAGCAGCAGATGCACTTGCTGTTCTATTTGAAGGAGACATGGAATGCTATTCATCAAGCGCCGAGAAAGAAGAGGTTGCTTGGATAGATTCAGGAGAAGTTGACCCAGAATACACAAAATGGGGAGGATTTAAAGTTAATTGTCACACTGCTGACCATTAATGAAACAATCACATTAATAACTATATAATAAATAACAAATTTTAAATAACTAAATTATGCAAGAATTAATTAATTCAATCAATGAAATCGTAGAAGGCGTACAAGGTGACGTAACTAAATTCGATGAAAAAGGAAACAAAGCTGCAGGTACAAGAGTACGTAAAGCTATGCAACAAATTAAAGGTTTAGCTCAAGACGTAAGAGTTTACGTTAGTGAGAAAAACAAACAAGGATAATAAGTTATCCTTAACGTTCTTTGAAAAGTATGAAGAGACATTCAAAACACTGACGGGTGTGGAGAATGAGTGTGTGGCCGAATAATCCCTAACAGTGAGAGGGGATAAGGCACTCCCGACATCAAACAAGTTTTGGCTAGATTGCTTAAAGTATGGTGATTTAGACTCGACAGAGTAGACGGAGGTAAAGTGGGAAATAGACAATCAAACCTATTTCACTAAAAGCATTGCAAGTACCCGAAAGGAAATCTTGCCTCGTGACTGAAAAATCCTATCCAATAGGGGATAAAGTATGACTAAAGTCGTTGTGACGCTTCAACGAGATTAACCATCTTAAGAAGAACTCGAAATAATAGTAGAGTTAGTTAGTATGCTACATTCTAGTACAATTGGACACTTTTCCAGAGCTGGTATACTCTGGTACACGTCTCTCTTCTTTTTTTTGGGGAATTAGCTCAGCTGGCTAGAGCGCTACGCTTGCACCGTAGAGGTCATCAGTTCGACTCTGATATTCTCCACACAAAAAGGAATAATTCACACAAGCGCAACACTATTATTTGGCAGCTTAGCATTACCTTCCTTTTTAAAGCCTATGAACAGAGCAGATTCAAATCCTAGGGAATCATCAGACTCAGGTTCTAAGGCTTTTTTTTGGCCCCTTCGTCTATCGGTTAGGACGCCAGGTTTTCATCCTGGAAAGAGGAGTTCGATTCTCCTAGGGGCTACAAAATGAGTATGATAAATATTACTCAATATAATCTTTAAAATATGCATTACGGGACTTCGGGGCTCTCAAGATTGAACAGCAAAATAGGACTTTTGTTCCATAAATTAGCACGCTTCTTTTTTGGTAAAGGACATTTAAAATGGAATGAAAAGATATGTTCTTTTTATGTTTTACATTTACCAAGAAGAGAAGACCGAAAAAAACTCTTAGAAAAAGAGTTATCTACAATAAAACTTTCAAATAATAAAGGTACTTTAAAGGACCACACAACATGGTTCGATGGATATGATGGTGTAAAATCATGGTCTAAAAAACTTCACATATCAGAATATAGTTTTGATTTACATTGGACAGTTGACCCTGACCCAAAGTTCATGCCAGAATTTAATGGATATAGTATACATGGAAAATCTATTAAATGTTCTAATGCAGAATCAGCAATCGCTTTAGGTCACATAAAGATGTGGAAAGAATTTTTAAAGTCTGGTAAAGAGTGTGCTCTTTTTGTTGAAGACGATGTTAAGTTTAGTTATAGATTTGAAGATAGAGTCAATGATATTATGCACAAGGAACTTGACAAAGAAGAAGTTGACTTAATTTACTTATCAACTTTACCATCTGAACATGGATTCACATGGGACCCACATAGTAAAAATACAATAAGACTTTACAACGGAGTATGGTGGTTAAGTGGATATATTTTAACTAGAAGTGGTGCAGAAAAGCTTTTAGCTAACTTACCAGTTGTGGGACCGATCGATGTATGGATTAATCACATATTTCCTCAAATGAAAGTGTATATGTCTAAGGAAAACTTAATCATACAAGCTGATAATACATATTCAGATAACACTTATTCTTTTTTAGAAAAATTTTATAGTAACAATGCCACTACCACGAATGCAAATATTTGAATATCCTAAATTTGTTAGTAGGTTAGATTGTCTAAAAATTTTAGATTGGTTTAGTTCTGCTAGAAAGAAATCAGTGAACGGTACAGAATTCTTTAATAATCATAGTGTACCTTATCATTCAGTTGATAATCTACAGATTAAAAAAATAATGAACAAATTTAGGTTTGATGCTACAATGCAAACCATCGTTTCATTTAAAGAAAAATTATATCCAGAATATACTGATTTAGTTTATTGGCCAGTTGGTAGAGATATGGCTGTCCATTCTGATGCATTTTACCCTGACGGTTCTCCTGGTAAATATCCATGGAGATGGTGCGGAGGTGTATTGTATTTGAATGATAATTATGAAGGAGGAGAAACTTACTTTCCTAATTTTAATGTCAAAATAAAACCAGAAATGGGAAAACTAGCTCTTTTCTCCTCAGATCTGGAACATAAACATGGTGTTACTGAAATACTAAAAGCAGATAGATTTACTATGCCAATTTGGTTTACCAAGGATAAAAATCGCCTAGAATTGTAAATTCTCAAAAAAACATGTAATTATATTAATATGCGACTAAATAGTTAGTCCCAGATTTTTTTATGTCATAAACTTTTTGTATATTATGCATATAACTAATAAATAAAATTTTATGAATAAATTACAAGCGTTAAAATGTGTAGAAGTTACTACACAGAGACAAGCTGATAACGGTACAATATGCTACCATGACCCAATTACAAACTGTGACTATCTCTCTTATGAGAATGGCTATATTCGTAGAGCTTATACAAAGTCTCATGTAACTCCTAGAGGCTACAAATATGAGAATAGGTCAATCTATCAGCTTAATCCACAGAAGTTAATTCCATTTGTGAGTCCTTATGATGGTCAAACATACCACCAAATTGAGAGAATTATGATTCCTACTCATGAAGAGAGATTAGACCGCTTGTCAAAATCTGTAGTTAATTATAGAAACTTTAAACAAAAATAACATGAAACATTTATTTGAAGAAAAAACAAACTACGATACACTTACTGGAAAAGAGCAAGAAGTATATAATTTTGCCAAAACAGCATCAACACTAGCCGATTATGGTTTTTCGTGTAATTTGATTACAGCCGATAAACATGGAGCTGATATGATTGCATACCATATAGAAAGTGGTGAAAATATGAACATTCAGTTGAAGGGTTCTAGAGCAACATTAAATAAGAAATATAAAGGAAGAAATCTTTGGATTTCATATATTGATAGGAAAACAAATGAGGTTTGTTTATACAATCATGATGACGCTGTAGAAATCTTTGAAAAAACACCAAGTGCTCAAACAGATAGTTGGTTAGGAGAAAAAGCACAATATAGTGGTATGACACTACACAACCACTTTAACCACATTATTATCAGAAAGCCTATAAGCTAGGTTTGAAACAAATACCTTTACTTTCATATAATTATTACAATTAATTTATTCAAATATGGAAGTTAACATTTGGGTAGGTAAAGATTACCTCGATCAATTATACAAAAATCTTAAAGCTCCTTCGGTGGCCGAGTCAGATACATTCAATAATGCAGTAGAATATACTGATATTGCTGTAATGGAAGGTCAGATGATGGTATCAATTAAGTATGATAAATATATTGAATTAGTTGATAAAGGACTATTAGTAGAATGGTCTGGTGTACAAATATAAATTTTAGAACATGATACCAAAAGAAGGAAAAGTAATTGTAGATTTTTGGGCACAATGGTGTGGCCCTTGTAAAATGATGATGCCTGTATTAGAAAAATATAGTGCAGAAGATGATGCTATTGAAGTTGTGAAGATTAATGTTGATGAAGAACCAGAAATCGCATCAGAATATGGAATTAGAAGTATTCCTACATTTATGTATATTGAAGACGGTGAAATAGTCAAAAGACAAACTGGTTCAATGACTATTCAAGAATTAAAAGAATTTACTAAATCATAAAATATGAAAGATTGGTTTTTATCAACATTCACATATTGGTCAGAACTTGTATCTGAGATTAGAATATGGTGGATATTCAGAAGTACCGCTAGAATGAAGAAAAACGTTAAAGCGTTAAATGAAGAAGATTTAAGAGTTGATTGGTTAGGTAGAATTTATGGTGTAGTTAATATGCCAGAAGAAGTCGTAACTGCAGCTCCACAAGTTCAACAAGCATACGTATTACAGCAAATCAACAAATGGGGTCCTGTCACTACAAAAATGGGACTATCAGATATAATATACCCAGAAATATCTAGAATTCCAGGCTCTACTGCATATTTAGTTGTCATGTGGCCTCAATATGATTCTTTAGATTTTTGGTATATTTTAGGTAACATAGTTAAATCAGCTGTAGTAGGTTTTGGTATATTTTTATTAGGTAGATTAATCTACGTAAATTCTTCACAATTAGTAGATTGGTTTAAACGTCTACTAGAGTTAGCAGGTATGTAATGCAAGAAATAAAAAGAGTACAAGAAAACGGTCTTAGATTTTATCAGGTAACCGAAGGTGAAAGCGTTATTGCTAAATTACCATCGGTTACAACTATTTTGGGGGAAACCAAAGATAAATCAGGCTTAGAAAAATGGAGAAAGAGAGTTGGCGCTAAAGAAGCTGACAGAATCTCAAACTTATCTATGGGTAGAGGTACAATTATGCACAGATTAATTGAACTTTACAAAACAGATACTAACACAGAACTAGATTCAATTGCAAGGTTAAATGAACTTAAAGTTGTTGCCAAAGGTGACGAAGAAGTAAATCAATATTCAGAAGAAGAGAATGGACCTCTATATTTAGAAGAGGCTTGGAAGATGTTCTACAAATTCTGGTCAAATCATTCAGATTATTTTGATAGAATAGATGAGGTTTTAGAAGCAGAAACATTTTTGTGGACTGTAAAAGCTGGTGGTTGGGCAGGAACTGTAGATAATGTTTCTAAACTTACTGATGGCACTATTAAGATTATTGACTATAAGAATAGTCGTAGACCAAAAACAGAAGATTGGGTACAAGATTATTATTTACAAGCATCTGCATATTTTATAGCATATTGGAATATGACAGGTAAAAAAGCAGATGGAGCAGAGATTTGGATTGCAAATGAACAAGAAAATTTACCACAATTGTTTTCTTTAACACAGAGAGATTTAGAGTTTTACGCTAAGGAATTTATTAGACGTAGAAAGATGTTCTCAGAAAAGCATAATATATAATATGTTATGGCAAAAGAAACGAAAACTAATAACTACGGTCTGAAATCAGATCTGAGCGATGTTGCTAAAAGGTTTAGCTTCAATGGCCAGATAGGAGGTGCTCAAAAACCACAAGAGTTTAAAATTGGTCATAAAAAGCAAAAACCAGCTTCTCAACTTGAACAAATTTTCGTTGGTTGGGGTAATTACGTAAAATCTCATTTTGTAAGTCTGAGTCCAGAATTACAAGAAATGAGTGAAAAAAGATTAAAAGAATGTGATAGTTGTCACATGAGAAATGGGGGAATGTGTGCACCTAGTAGACAAGGTAAACACGTAGTCACTGGACAAATGGTTAATGGATGTGGTTGCAAATTAGCAGCTAAAGCCCTTTCACCAGATTCCCAGTGCCCACTTGGAAAGTGGTAATTAAAATTTAGAATTATGTTTAAATCATTAAGAAGAAACTTCTTTCCGTTTATTATTGCATTTTCTGCCTTATCAGTTTCGGCGTCAGCAGCATTTTATTCGGTTAGTGGTTTGTCAAAATTATTTGCAGGTGCACAATTAGAAGTAATTATTATGGCAGGTTCGTTAGAATTTGCTAAACTAGTTATTGCATCTTTACTATATCAATATTGGGATTCTATAAATAAGTGGCTTAGAACTTATTTGACAGTAGCTGCACTTATATTAGTAATCATTACATCTATGGGTATTTATGGTTTCTTATCAGCAGCATATCAAGAAACTTATCAAAAATTAGTTGTACAAGAAAATCAAATAGAATTCTTAGAGAATAAATCTCAATTTTATCAAGACGATATTGACAGATATGATGAAGAGTTAATTAGAATTAGTAATAACATTTCTACATTATCTAATTCTAGAGCTAGCTCAATTCAAGTAAGAGATACAACTTCTTCAACAGGTTTTAGAAATACTATTTCTACCACAGAGTTAAGATTAGCACAATCACGTATCAATGTAGAAGAAGAAAATAGAAAAGCTGTACAAGCTAAAAGAGAAATTGCAGCTGATAGTGTACAGACATATAAGTTACAGATTTTAGAACTACAAAATAATGCTGACACAGTTGGTGAACTTGGACCACTTCAATATCTTTCTGGATTGACAGGAACACCAATGGACAAAATTATTAATATACTATTATTAGTAATCATATTTGTTTTCGATCCTTTAGCTATTTCTATGGTAGTTGCAGCCAACTTTGCTTTTGATAAAGCAAATCCTAAAAGAAGAGAAGATGAAGAAACTCCATACGAGCCAACTTTAACTGATGATTTTGAAGACGAAGACGAAGATGAGGATGACTACTATGACAACAGAGGTTCAGTTTATTATGATGAAGATGATACGCTTGATAAACCAGCTGAGTCAAAAAAACCATTATTTGATGTTTCTATCAATAAAGAAGATGCAAAGGCATGGTATGATTTGGCTGATGAATTAGCTAAAGACTCTCTAGAAATTGAAGAAGAATATAACTGGGAAGAAGACCCAGAAGTACAAGATTTTCTAGAAAGAGCAGATGAACCAGGGCCATGGTCAGAAGAAGATGATAAAATTCATACTGTTGGTGGTCTAACTAACGATAAAGAATCTGGTTTCATGGACTTCCAA
>MDTG01056496.1_pt1 | contig 11199 bp, 15 predicted proteins | sample 811421 | NCBI WGS metagenome assembly MDTG01 (sample SAMN05326645, study PRJNA326480) | marine metagenome | isolation source: seawater | place: Pacific Ocean: South East | collected 2011
ATGATGTATTCGTACACTTTAGACAAATCAATAACACAGGTTATGGTAGAGTTTCTCTTGAAGAAGGACAAAAAGTGTCTTTTGAAATCGGTGAAGGTCAAAAAGGACCTCAAGCTCAAAACGTTACAATTCTGTAAGTTTTTTCAATAAGCAGATTTAAATCTGCTTATTGTTTCTTTCTTTTTCTTATTTTAAAATTCCCAACTTATTTAATAACAATACTAATATCACAAATGGCACAATATATTTAACTAAAATATACCAAGTTTCAAATAGTGTTTTAGAAGTATGCTTTAAAAACTTTTCTTCAAGTAGTTTTTTATCAACATAATATCCTAAGAAAATACAAGTTAATATAGCAGCTAGTGGCATCATAACTGATGATGTAATAAAATCCATTATATCAAAAGCATTTTTTCCAAAGAAAGTTAAATCAGCTCCATATTTTGTAGACATTGAAAGTAGGGCAATAATACCTAAAATATAAAATGTACCACCACATAAAATAGTGGCTTTTTTTCTAGTCATATTAAATCTTTCTATAAAATACATTAGTGATGGTTCAATCATAGAAACAGCAGATGTAATACCTGCAAATACAAGTGCTAAGAAAAAAGAAACTGCAATAACTTGTCCTAATATTCCCCATCCTGAAAAAATCACAGGTAATGAAATAAATACAAGTCCAGGTCCTGCTGAACTTTGTGCACCTGCTTCAAAAAGAAAAGAGAAGATTATAAGTCCTGCAATAATTGCAATAGAAGTGTCAACAATTGCAACAAGTACAGATGATTTTACAAAATTTACTTCTTTATCAAGAGATGCTGAATAAGTCATAATTGTACCAACACCTAAAGAAAGAGTAAAGAAGGCTTGCCCTAAAGCTGCAAGTAAAGCATTCTCATCAATCTTTGAAAAATCAGGTGTAAACATAAAGCTAAGAGCTTTAGTAAAACTATCAAGAGATAAAGCATATAAAAGTAGTCCAAATAATATTACACCTAATAGGGGCATTAAAATTAGATTTATTCTTTCAATACCATCTTTAATACCTTTTAAAACGATATAAACAACAGTTCCTGCTATTAAAGTGTGATAAAAAAGTTGTAAAGCAATATCTTTTGATATTAATGTCTCAAAAGCTAAACCGGCTGTTTTAGCATCGCTTGGAAGAGTTGAAAAGGAAGTGAATACATAATTTAATATCCAACCTAATACAACTGAATAAAATGATAATATAATTAATCCTGAGAATATTATAATACCTGCGAATTTCCATTTGGAATTTTTTGATTTTGAAGTTTCTATAAATGAAGTTGCAACATTTGCTTGTGCATTTTGTCCAATTACTGCTTCAGCTAAAAAAACAACTAAACCAATAAATAAAATAGCTAATAAATAAACTATTACAAAAGCTCCACCACCATATTCACCTGTCACATATGGAAACTTCCATATATTACCTAGTCCTACAGCAGAACCTGCAGCTGCAAGGATAAAACCTATTCTTGAGAATTTATTCACATAAATACCTTTTTAGAAATTATAGTGTAATTAAAATGAAATTAATATGAATAAATCTTTATAGTAGTTTTAGTAAGGGTTTGCACTTCCTAAAACTTTGTCAAGAGTATATTTTAAATCCTCATCTAAATCCATATTTGTTCTCATCCAGTTTAAATAACCTGAATCTTCTTTAGCAACTTCTGCTACGTCTTTACCTTTGTGTTTACCGAACTTGAACGTTTTGATATATACAGGAGTTGATGTAAGTTCAACAAGTTTTTCCATTGGATTATAGTCTGGGTAAACTTCTCTACATTTAGCAACTAATTTAGATAAGAATAATTTCATTACTAAAACATCACCTAGTGCATCATGAGCTTTTATTGTAATACCAAGTTTATCTGCTTCTATTTTTTCTGTTTTATATAAATCAAGAGCATATCTTAAGTACTGAAGTCTATGAAAAGGAAGTTCAGAAAATAGATGTTTTGCACATCTTAATGTATCAATTTCTTTATAATTATTTACAAAACCTTCTTTTTTTATCATTCCCATATCAAAAGAGATATTATGTGCAATTATATAATTTTCACTTGTATTTAACTCTTCAAGCTTTTTATAGAATGTTGTTTGAGTTGCAGTTACTTTACCTTCAATCATATCTGGAGTAATATTGTGAACTTCCATTGCTTCAATTTTTATTCCAACATCAGTAGAACAAAATTCATCGTAAGCTTCAACTTTTCCTTTTTGGTCAATAATCATTGCTCCAAATTGAATAACTCTATCGTCGTCTTTATTACCTGTAGTTTCTGTATCAAATAGTACATAATGTGCCATTGTGTAAATTCCTCTTTATATAATTAACATTCCATCACCATAAGAGAAAAATCTGTATTCTTCTTTTATAGCTTCTTCATAAATCTCTAGTGTTTTTTCTAAACCAACAAATGATGCAATTAACATAATTAATGTTGATTTTGGTAGGTGAAAATTTGTAAGTAAGTGATCAACTTTTATAGGTTCATTTGCTGGATTTAAAAATAAATCACACTCTCCTGAAATCATATTTTTTCTTGCATAATACTCTATTGTTCGTGTAACCGTAGTTCCAACTGCAAGTACTTTAGAAGCTTTATCTAAAGACTCTTTAGCTTCTCTTCCTATTTCAAAATATTCACTGTGCATTGGATGACTTAAAATGTCTTCTGCATCAACTGGTTTAAATGTTCCTGCACCTACATGAAGTGTTAAATAGTTTACATCATATTTATCATTAATTTTTTCTAATAACTCTTGCGTAAAGTGTAATGATGCAGTAGGAGCTGCTACTGCTCCATAGTTTTTAGCAAATAGTGTTTGATAGTTGGTATTATCTTCTTCATTATCTTCTCTATTCATGTAGTGAGGAAGTGGTAAATGACCAATTTTATTTAAAGTCTCAACTAATGTTAAAAAATCAAGTTTTTTTTCATTTTGATAAAACTCTACTACTCTTGTACCATCTTCATTTATTTCTAGTACTTTTACTATTATATCTTCTTCAAAATATAAAAGCATTCCAATACTTACTTTTCCTCTAATCATTACTAAATATCTATCCATAAATAGAGGTTTATTTAGTAATAACTCAACTTTTCCACCTGATAATTTCTTACCAAATATTCTTGCTTTTATAACTTTTGTATCATTTAAAAAAACTGATATATCTTCAGGTAAAAAATCCATTAAATTTTTAAATGTTGAGTGAGTGATTGTATTAGTTTCTCTATTATAGACCAATAACTTTGCACTATCTGCTGGATGAACTGGTTTTGAAGCTATGAGTTCTTTGGGTAAATCATAATCATAGCTTGAAGTTTTTAAGGGGTCTAACATATATTCTTATTTTCTCTCTTTTTCATCTTCATAGTCTTCTTCTAATTCTTCATCTTCTTCGTCATCTAAATCTTCGTCTTCATCTTCTTCTGTTGGAGCAGGATTGAAAACTTTTGCAATATAGATTGATACTCCATAAAGAATAATAAGTGGACCTGCCATTAAGAATTGAGTTAATACATCAGGTGGCGTTAAAAGTGATGCTAAAATAAAGATTAAAACAACTGCATATTTAAAGAAGTCTTTTAACATTCTATCATCTACAAGACCTATTTTTGCTAGGAAAAATGTAATTACTGGTAATTCAAAAGCAACACCAAAACCAAATAATAGTTTTGTAAAAAAGCCTACATACTTACCAATACTAGGTAAGATTGTAACAACAGCAGAACCAAAGTTTACAAGAAATTCAAAACCATAAGGTACAACTACATAATAAGCAAATGAAGAACCCATTAAGAACATTAATGTTGCAAAAAATACAAAAGGAACTACAAGTTTCTTTTCATGGTCATAAAGTCCAGGTGCTAAAAACAGCCATAACTGCCAAAATATTACAGGTAGTGAAAGGATAAAACCTGAAAAGAATGCAACTTTAAGTGCTGTGAAGAATGTTTCTTGTATTTCAACTGCAACCATTTTTGAATCAGGTGGAAGAACAGCTTCAACAGGAACCATCATCCATGTTAAAATTGGTTCATAGAAGAAAAAACATGCAAAGAACATCACTAAAAGTGATAATCCTGATATCATTAATCTTTTTCGTAAATCCGCAATATGTGGTTTTAAATCATCAAACATTAAGCCTTGTCCTCTTTCTTTTCATCATCAAAATTAACTTTAAATTTATTTGCTGGATTTTCTTCTACTTTTGTAGCTTCTTCAATCTTTTCAGCTTTTTCAGTTTTCTCAGCTTTTTTCTTTTTATCTTTTTTGATTTTTGGTTTCTCTTCTTTTAGCTCATCATTCATAATATCATCAAGGCCTAAATCTACTTTAGAACTACTTGTCATTGACATCTTTGTATCTGATAGTTGAGCTTTAAACTTATTAGCTTCTTCTTTCATTTCTGTTATATTTAATTCATTATCTAAAGTTGATTTTGCATCTGCAACTCCAGATTTAAATTTCTTTAAAAACTTTGCTACTTCTACCATAGCCGTAGGTAGTTTATCAGGTCCAAGTGCAATAATTGCAATAATTGCAATTAAAAAGATTTCCATAAAGCCCATTCCAAACATTATCTAACTCCAATGTATATTTAAAGTAGAGATTTTATCCAATTAGAACAAAAAGACAAATTAATTTTATTTTTCAAGTAAAATTAGATAAAATCTATTAGAGTTATTTAAGATAAAAATTTAAGGAAAAGTATGAAAATTATAGTACTACTAATAATAGGATTTATATTATATATAATTGCAAAAAACTATAAAACAGAAAAGTTTAAAAATATTAATTTAAAATATAAAGAGAATTTTGATGGGGATTTATTAAATCATGAAGCAGGGCTATTAATAGCTTTAATGGCAAAAGTTGCAAAGGCAGATGGAAAAGTATGTGAATTAGAAGCAGAACTTTTAAAACACACATTTAATGATATTTCAAGTCATTTTGAAAATAATGAAGAGGTTAGAGAAAAACTAAAAGTATTATATAAAGAACAAAAAGAGAGTTTTGATAATACTCTAGAAATTTGTCAAAGTTTATACACTTTAACAAAATTTGACTATTCAAAACGTGTTAAAATTATGGAGTATTTACTAAATCTTGCATTTATAGATAAAGAGTTTTCCAAAACTGAAAAAATGATTGTTGAAGATATTTCAAATGCATTAAAAATTAAAAAACACGATTTTGAAAATTTAATTAATACTTTTGAAGCTTTCTATTCTAATCAAGCTTCTTCAAATGCACTCTCTTTAGAAAAAGCATATGAAGTTTTAGAATCTAATAGTAGTGAAGATAATAATACTATTAAAAAAAGTTATAGAAACTTAGTAAAACAGTATCATCCAGATATTATGTCAGGACGTGGTGAAGCTCAAAATATAATTGATGAAGCTACTAAAAAACTTCAAGAGATAAATGAAGCTTATGAATTAATCAAAAAAGATAGAGGAATCTAATGTTAGGTTTTGATACTTCATATGAAGTTTGTAATTGTAAAAGAGTTTCTATTGAACAAATTGTTTTAGCACTTGAAGATAAGAGTGAACCAACTTTAAGAGATATACAAGACTTAACTACAGCAGGTACTGAATGTAGACATTGTATTTTTAAAGAGGGCGATAATGGAAAATTAAAAAAGAAAATATATTGTAAAGATATATTAAATGAAATTAAAAATAAGAGAGTATAATGTCTAGAAAATTTCAACACTCATATGAAGTTTGTACTTGCAAACATACAACATTAGGTGAGATTATTCATGCTATAAAAGATAGAGGAGCTTCTTCAATTGAAGAGATTGGAGAGTTAACAGACGCAGGTACTTGTTGTAAATCATGCATAAATCCAAGTCATGATAAAGGCGTGGAAAAGATGGAACTATATTTAGAAGAAATAGTAAATAAATTTGTAAAGAATTAGAAGATGAAAGAAGAATTAATAGTTCAAATAAAAGAGTTACTAAAGATTAATAAAAATGAAGTAATAGATATCAACCCTAATTATCTTGAATATTTTCAAGAAGAAGAATTAGAAGATATTGTAAATCAATTAAATGGTAGAAAACAGAACGTATCATCGATAACTGCAGAGTATTTAGATGAGATTTATGAAAAAACAAAAAAAGATGAGATATAATTATTATATAAAGGATTATAATTGATAAATTGGCCAAATATAAAAATACAATTAATTGACTTTTTAAAAAGTGAAGTTGAAAAGTCTGGGTTAGAGAAAGTTACAGTTGGATTATCAGGTGGATTAGATTCAGCAGTAGTTGCAGTACTTTGTAAAGAAGTTTTCGGAGATAAGTTAAACTGTGTTTTAATGCCCTCACAATTTTCATCACAAAGTTCAACAGACCATGCAGTTGAGCTTTGTGAAAAATTTAATATTAAATATGAAATCATCTCAATAGCACCAATGGTTGAGTCTTTTATAAACAATATGGATGAAGATAAATTAAGAATTGGGAATTTTTCTGCAAGAATGAGAATGTCTGTACTTTATGATGTATCTTCACGTGAAAAATCTTTAGTAGTAGGAACTTCAAATAAAAGTGAATTATTATTAGGTTATGGAACAATTTTTGGTGATATTGCTTGTGCTATTAATCCAATTGGTCAAATGTATAAAAGTGATGAATTTGAATTTGCAAAACATTAGGAGTTGTTGACTCAATTCTTACAAAAGCTCCAAGTGCAGACCTTTGGGAAGATCAAACGGATGAAGATGAACTTGGATATTCATATAAACAAATGGATGATGCATTAAAACTTTTAGTTGATGAAAAAAAGAGTAAAGAAGAATTAATATCAACTGGTTTTGAAAAAAAATTAGTAGATATGTTAGATTATAGAATGAAATCAAATGCCTTTAAAGGTAAATTACCAACAATTGCAAATATTAATTGGAGCTTGAAATAATGAAAAGAGATATTGCTATATATAAAGCATCTTTAGATAATGAAGAATTAACTCAAATTAGAAGTGTTTTAGAATCAAAAGATGATTTATCTAAATCTATTGAATTTGAAGAAAAAATGATTAAATTCATTGGTTCAAAATATGCAGTTGCAACATCAACTTCTACTTCAGCTATTCATCTTGCTTTGAGTGCAATAAAACTTAAAAGAGGTGATAAAATTTTAATGTCTGTAAACTCTTTTGTAAACTTACCTGAAGTTGTAAGACATTTTGATGCAGAGCCTGTATTTATTGATATTAATATGGAAGATATGAATATTGATGTTGATAAGTTTGAAAAAGCCTTAGCTGCAAATGAATCAAAAAAATTAAGAGGTGCTATTATTACTTTTGTTGGTGGTCAAACTCCTGACTTAGATAGAATTTATGATATTGCTCAAAAATATGGAATTATTTTAATTGAAGATTGTAGATCAGCTTTAGGTGTAATGTATAAGGGAAAAAGAGTAGGAAATTTAAGAGCAGATATGACTATTTTCTCAACAAATCCATCAAATAGTAAATATGCAATTTCTAGATCTGGAGTTATTACAACAAATAATGAAGAGATAGCAAATAGAGCAAAACTTCTTAGAACTCATGCACTAACAACTACATATGATAGTTATGGAAACTTAGATTATGTATATGATGTAGTTGATATTGGTCATAAATATGATTTATCTGAATTAGATGCAGCCTATGCACTTGCACAGTTAAATAAAACAGATAAGTTTATAAAAAGAAGAAAAGAAATAGCAAAACTTTATGCAAAAAGATTAACAGGTGTTAAACATATAGAAATACCTACATATAAAGATGAGCATATTTTTACGCAGTTTATTATAAAAGTTTCAAGAAATAGAGATGCTTTTGCAAGAGCATTAAAAGAAAGAGGAGTTGCTACTGGTCTTAACTATATTCCTTTACATTTACTTTCTTATTATAAAACAAAATATTCTATAAAAATTACTGCATTTTCAAATGCATTAAATAATTATCAACAAATATTGTCTTTACCAATATATGCAAGTTTAACAGATGAAGAAGTTAATTATGTATGTGATCAGGTAATTGATGTTGCTTCTGAGTGGATTTAATCTACTTTGAAACAAAAACTTTATTTATGGATTGAAGATTATCTCTTCTTTCCAAATGCTTTTCAGCAAATAATTGCCTATCTTTTACTCCCTTTAACATTTATCTATATGCTTATCATCTTAACAAAACGTACTTTTGCAAAAGAAAGAGATTTTGGAATACCAGTGATTTCTATTGGAAATATTATAGTAGGTGGAAGTGGGAAAACTCCAGTTGCTATAAAATTAGCAAGCTCTTATGAAGATGTATGTGTGATTTTAAGAGGTTATGGAAGAGCTTCTAAAGGATTGTATGTAATATCTAATAAAGGTCAAATATTAGAAGATATTAGTGTTAGTGGTGATGAAGCAATGCTTTTAGCAAAGTCTTTATCAAAAGCTACAATTATTGTAAGTGAAGATAGAAGTAAAGCTATTTTAAAAGCAAAAGAGCTTGGCTGCAAAATTATATTTTTAGATGATGGTTTTTCAAAATATAATATTAAGAAGTTTAATATTTTATTAAGACCAAAAGATGAACCAACAAACTTTTATTGTCTGCCAAGTGGTGGGTATAGAGAGCCTAAAGGCTTATATGCTTATGCTGATTTAGAATTAAAAGAGGGTAGAGATTTTAATAGAATTATAACCATTAGAAAAAATGCAAAAGATAATAAGGAAGTTAGTTTAGATAAGAAAGTTCTAGTTTTAACAGCTATTTCTAAACCAAAGAGACTTTTAGAATTTTTGCCAAAAGATACAAAACTTTTAGCTTATCCAGATCATCATACTTTTATAAAAGAAGAAATAGAAGAAATAAAAGAAAAATATAAAGAGTATCAAATATTAACTACTGGAAAAGATTTAGTAAAGCTTGAAAATTTTAATATCAAAAATTTATACTTAATGCACTTAGATATAAAAATAGAGGAAAGTGTAGACTTTTCTTTAATGAGGGAGTATATAAAAAGCTATGAATAAAATATATTATTTAGATGATGAAGCTTTATTTCATTTGGACTCAACGAAAAAAACCAACTCTTTATTATGGAAAGTGATGTATAAAAGAGTAAAGAAAAACTTAAATACAAAGCTAATAAATCCTTTAACTTTAAAAGAGATTATTTTTAATAAACACATAAATAAAAGTATAGTTTATAACTCTCCTCTTCCAAATGTAATGATACAAAAAGGTTCTAATTGGTATTTAGGAGATGATGAAAAAGAGTATTATTTACCAATCTCATTAAGCTTTTCAAATGATAAAATAAGATTTGACCTTGTGTTAATTGACGGTGTTATTGATATTAGAAATGTTGAGTTAAATGATGATAAAAAACCTTTAAAACATAAACCAATGTTACTTTTAAAAAATTTAAAAGTTCTTGAATTATGTTTTGAATTATTGTTAGATCAATTACGAAATTATGAAGAAGATAATGCATAAAAGAGATAAGAGATTATGAAAACAATTGGATTATTAGGTGGAATGTCTTGGGAAAGTACAGCAGGTTATTATAAAGCTATAAACGAAGGTGTTAAAAATTCCCTTGGTGGTTTACACTCTGCAAAAATTGCAATGTATAGTGTTGATTTTGACCCAATTGAAAAGTTACAACATGAGGGTAATTGGGAAGAAACAGCTACAATTTTATGTAATGCTTCTAAAAACATAGAAGCAGCTGGTGCAGATTTTCTACTTATTTGTACTAATACTATGCATAAAGTTGCTCCTATTATTGAAAAATCAATTAATATTCCTATTCTTCATATAGCAGATGCTACAGCAGAAATTTTACTAGAAAAAGAAATTAAAACTGTGGGTTTATTAGGAACTGCTTTTACAATGGAACAAGATTTTTATAAAGGAAGACTTGAAGATAAATACTCTTTAGAAGTATTAATTCCAAATAAAAAAGATAGAGCTATTATTCATAATGTTATTTATAAAGAACTTTGTTTAGGTCTTACAAATGATGATTCAAAAAAAGAGTATTTACGAATAATTAAATCATTATTTGATAATGGAGCTCAAGCTGTGATTTTAGGATGTACTGAAATTGGAATGTTAGTTAGTCAAGAAGATACAGAAGTAATACTTTTAGATACTACTTCTATTCATGCACAAAAAGCTGTTGAGTATGCTATTTAACAGCTATATCTTTTTCTTTTAACTCTTTATAATATGAGCTATGTAAAATCTTAACTTCCTCTTCTTCTTTATATCCACTTATGATACTTTGTAATGCACCTTTAATAGCAAACATTGACATATAAACATGTGTAAAAAATAGTGCAACCATAGCCATACCTACTACATTATGAACAATAATACAATATCTTAACATTTCAATTTTTGTAAATCCAAACATTGTTAAAACACCCAAATTTAAGTCTTGAACATAAATAGTAATACCTGTAAAAATCATTGCAATACCACCTATTGTACATACCCAGAACCACATTTTTTGACCAGCATTGAATTTTCCAGCAGGAATTGGTTTTTTCTCTTTAGATAAATATCCACCTAAAATCATAAACCATTTAATATCTTCACCTGTAAATAACATATTTTTAACCCACATTATAAACATAGGAACAACACTTATCATAAATAAGAAGTTTGATACTGCATGAAGTTCTTTAGATACTCTTACAAACTCTCCACCACCAAAATATGAACCAAACATCATAATTAATCCTGTTGGTACTAAAATCATAAATGATACAGCGGCCATTCCATGAACTATTCTATTAAACAAAGAGAATATATAATACTTTTTTCCCTCATGACTGAACTTTTTTGGGCCAATAATTAGATAATGAACTAAAAAAATCAATGGAATAATTACAATGATTCCTAGATAAGTATTTTTAAATAGTTTTGTTTGTAAAGCTACAAATACTTCATCTAAATAAACACTACCTTCTTTTCCATAAGCTAGCATTGTATAAATTAAATCTTGATTTGATTCACTAACTGCTGTATAAGCAAAGGCAATTGAACTAAGACCTAAAAGCATTAACAATGTCTTTAACATGACATACTCCTGTTTTATAAATTATGTGAAATTATGTCTTTGCAATATGACCTTAGTATG
>MDTG01306256.1_pt1 | contig 11199 bp, 9 predicted proteins | sample 811421 | NCBI WGS metagenome assembly MDTG01 (sample SAMN05326645, study PRJNA326480) | marine metagenome | isolation source: seawater | place: Pacific Ocean: South East | collected 2011
GATTTTTTTTCAACAAGAGTTACCTTGTTGTCTGAAATAATGATAAAAGCTTTTTCAATATTTTCTACAGAACTTCCTCTTTTACCTAGAGACTTAGCTAACTCCTCATAAGTAATGAATCCCCGATTTTTTCCTTTATCAAGAAGTCTTTCAAACGATTTTGTTATTATTTTTTCTACCATTAGAGACAATTATAAAATAATGCGATATTATATATAGTATCAATACTTAAAAAATCTATCTTTTTTTATTCTCTATTTAACTGGTTTTTAAGCTTTATTAACTCAGAATATGAACTTTCATCAAGATTCTCCGTTATTTTGCTCTCTAGAAATTCGATTTTTTTTAAGTGATTCATTTCTTTTAGATCTTCGAGCAACTCTTCAAAAAAATACTTTTTTTCATTTTCTTCTTTTTTGTACATTATATTCTTAATATTTGAATTTTTTTCTATAATATCATAGTGCTTACTATGTTTTTCTTTTATTTCAGTTTTAGTTTCATTTAAATCTTTATTCTCTGAAAATTTTGAAATAATTTCCTTTTTTAATTCTTCATTTTCTTTTAATGAAAATTCTAATTGAATGAGATCATCTTTCTTTGACTCAATTACATGGGGAAAATTTATCATCATAAATAAAGCTGAATATTCCTTTAGTTGTTCTTTGGTTAAATGATCTTTCTGTTTATGTAGGTTTTTAGTCTCACTTAGAATTTTAATATTTTTCCAAAAATTTTTTTTAAAATTTACTTTTTTATTTTGAATTGGAGTTAAACTTTTTATTTTTTCTAAAAAGATCTCCAGTATATATTTTTTTAAAGTTTCATCTTTTATTGAATAACAAAGATTTTTTATTTTTTTTTCAAATTTTGAAATTGCAAAAGGATCGTTCTTATCTATTTCTTCTAGATATAAATCCCAAATATAGAATTGAATTATTTTCTTCAATTTTAAAAATTTTATAAATTTTTCCTTTCCATATTTTTTTATATAGTCATCAGGATCTTCTCCTTTAGGTAAGATAGAAAAATAGATCTTGTTGTTTTCATTAATAAGTGGGATTAATCTTTCTGCTGCTCTTAGCGCAGCTTTTTGTCCACTTTCATCACCGTCTAAACAAATAATCGGATCTGAAAAAAATTTCCATATTAATTCAATTTGACTCTCGGTAATTGCAATTCCTGAATTAGAAACAACATTTTTAATTCCTGAACTATGTAAGCTTATAACATCCATATATCCCTCAACAATTATAACTTCGCTTGTTTCGGGCCTACAACTTTTGGCATTATCTAAATTAAAAATTGTTCTGCCTTTTTTATAAAACTCAGTTTCTGGTGAATTAATATATTTTGCTACTTTAGTATCTTTTTTTATTATTCTTCCTCCAAATGCTATTGGCTCACCAACAAGATTGTTTATTGGAAAAATAATTCTAGAGTTAAATCTATCTATGAATTTTCCAGTTTTTTCATTTTTATAATACAATCCAGTTAACCCTATATCATCAGCAGTATATTTATTTAAAAGAGCTTTATAAAAATCATTTTTCCAGGGTACAAAACCTAATTTAAATTCCCTTATAGTTTTCTCACTTAAATTTCTCTTTTTTAAATAATCTAAAGCAGTAATATTTTCAGTTTTGAATAATTCATTTAAAAAAAAATCAGAGTAGTCCTTTAAAATACTTTTATAAGTTTTAAATCTTTTCTCTCTTTTTTCATCAAAATTTGAAAATCTATAAGGCTGCATACCTGCTTCGGAAGCTAATATTTTAACAGCCTCACCAAAGCCAATTGATTTTGTTTTCATTAAAAAATCAAAAATATTTCCATGCTCACCAGTACTAAAGCAGTGGTAAAATCCTTTTTCATCACTAACAGTGAATGAAGGAGTTTTTTCATTTTTAAATGGAGAAAGTCCTATAAATTCTTTTCCTCTTTTTTTTAATTGGACAAATTTTCCAACTATCTGTGAAACTTTAACTCTCAACTTAATTTCTTCAAGATAGTCTTTGGGATATTTCATCATTTTAGTGCTTCCTTAATGATTGAGCTTACTTTAGAAAAATCTAAAACATCACCATATTTTGATTTTATTTCTCCCATTACTTTTCCCATATCTTTCATTGAAGAGGCTCCAACTTTCTTAATGACCTCTGCGCATATTTTTTTTGTATCATCTTCACTAAGTTGTTTGGGAAGAAACTCATTAATAACTTCAATTTCTTGCCTTTCAGATTTTAATAGATCTGTTCTATTAGCCTTTTCGTAAGCCTCACAAGAATCATTTCTCTGTTTAATCATCTTTTTCAAGATCGTAATAATATCTGGGTCCTTTAAGTTGGTATCTTTGATCTTTTTAGCTATTTTGGTGTCTTTAATTGCTGAAATTATTAATCTTAGTGTTGGAAATGTATCTTTATCTTTGTTTTTTAAAGACTCATTTAGTTTATCCTCTATTTTTTTTTCTAAAGACATATTTCTAAGAAAACACTTTAACCACAAAATTAACTTAAAATAAAAAGATCTTTCTTGACGATTTAAAAACTATCTCATATGTTTCGCAAAATCTTGTTTATAAGTTTTTGCTTTAACTTATGAGTTGTATTTGAGACAGATCACAAAAAAAAGAGAGAATAATTCACAAAATTTTTCGACGGGCATTTTAGTTTTTGAAGATGGAACTAGTTTCCCAGGAAATGGTATAGGCTATGAAGGTATTGCAGTAGGTGAAGTTTGCTTCAATACTTCAATAACTGGTTATCAAGAGATAATAACTGACCCTTCTTATTCAGATCAAATTATCAATTTTACCTTTCCACATGTTGGGAATGTTGGGACAAACCCAGAAGATAACGAAGCAGATAAAGCTTGGGTAAAAGGAGTTATATTTAACTCAAATGTTACAGAGCCATCAAATTATAGATCAATTAGAGGGCTGGACATATGGCTTAAAAAAAGAAAAATAGTTGGTATTGTTGGTTTAGATACGAGAGTAATCACAAACTATATAAGAGATAAAGGAGCGCCTAAAGGTGCTATACAGTTTTCACAAAAAGGTAGATATGACCAAACAGAACTCCTAAATAAATCTAGATCTTGGAGTGGTCTTTTAGGTCTAGATTTAGCAAAGAAAGTTAGCTGTAAAAAAATCTATCATTGGCCTTCACAAAAGTCATGGGACAAGAATAGAGGATATATAAAAAATAAAAAAAATAAATATAAAGTTATTGCAATAGACTATGGCATTAAAAAAAATATACTTAGATGTTTCTCTGATATAGACTGCTCAGTAACTGTTGTTCCAGCAAACTGTTCTGCAGATAAAATAATTAAGATGAATCCTGATGGGGTTTTTTTATCTAATGGGCCTGGAGATCCTTCAGCAACTGGAAAATACGCAATACCAATAATTAAAAAGATAGTTGCTAATAAAATTCCAATATTTGGTATTTGTCTTGGGCACCAATTACTATCTCTTGCTTTAGGTGCTAAAACAAAAAAAATGTCTCTTGGCCATAGAGGTGCAAACCATCCCGTTAAAGATTTATTATCAAATAAAGTGGAAATCACTAGTCAGAATCATGGGTTTGAGGTTGATCCTAAATCAATTCCAAGTTCAGTAAAAATTACTCACAAATCTTTATTTGATGGTTGTATTGAGGGGATTGAAGTAAAAGAAAAAAATGTGTTTTCAGTACAGTATCACCCTGAGGCAAATCCTGGACCTCAAGATAGTAAATATTTATTTGAAAAATTTTTAAAAAATATAAAAAGAAATAAAAATGGGAAAAAGAAAAGATCTTAAAAAAATTTTAGTAATAGGAGCTGGTCCAATAGTAATTGGTCAAGCTTGTGAATTTGATTATTCAGGAACACAAGCTTGCAAGGCTTTAAAAGATGAAGGATATAAAGTTATATTGATTAATTCTAACCCTGCAACAATAATGACTGATCCTGAAGTTGCAGACAAAACTTATATAGAGCCAATTACGACAGAGATTATTGAAAAAATAATAAAAAGAGAAAAGCCATGTGCGATTCTTCCTACAATGGGTGGGCAGACTGCCCTTAATGCTGCGATTTCAATGGAAAAAAAAGGTATATTAAAAAAAAATAAAGTTGAATTAATTGGTGCCAAAGCAAAGGCAATATCTAGAGCTGAAGATAGAGATTTATTTAGAAAATCTATGAAAGAAATAAATTTAGATTTACCTAAATCTGAAATAATTAATTCATTCAGAAAATCAAAAAGCGTTCTAAAAAAAATAGGCTTACCCGCAATTATAAGGCCATCTTTTACTTTGGGTGGTTCTGGAGGGGGAATTGCAAAAAATAAAAAAGATTTTTTTGATTTGATTAAATCTGGCCTTTCAGAATCTCCTGAAAATCAAGTTTTGGTAGAGGAGTCTTTAGAGGGTTGGAAAGAGTTTGAAATGGAAGTCGTTAGAGATAAAAAAGACAACTGTATTATCATTTGTTCAATTGAAAATGTTGATCCAATGGGCATACACACTGGTGACTCTGTAACGGTTGCTCCTGCCTTAACACTAACAGACAAAGAATTTCAAATTATGAGAAATGCTTCTATTGACTGTTTGAGAAAAATTGGAGTTGAGACTGGAGGCTCTAATGTTCAATTTGCTATCAATCCAAAAGATGGAAGAATGGTTATTATTGAAATGAACCCAAGAGTCTCAAGATCATCTGCTTTGGCATCAAAAGCCACTGGTTTTCCGATAGCAAAAGTAGCTGCAAAATTAGCTGTTGGATACACTCTAGATGAACTGAAAAATGAAATCACTGGAACAACTCCCGCATCATTCGAACCAACAATAGATTATGTTGTAACAAAAATTCCAAGGTTTACTTTTGAAAAGTTTAAATTAGCTAAAGCTAAATTAGGAACTTCTATGAAGTCAGTAGGAGAATCTATGGCAATTGGTAGAAATTTTAAAGAGTCTTTGCAAAAAGGACTAGTTTCTTTGGAAATCGGTTACAAAGGATTAGACTCGCTTGATAAATTGTCTGTTAAAGAATTAAAAAAAAACTAAGCAAAAATTTACCTGATAAACTTATTGTTGTTGCTGAAGCTTTAAGAAGAAAAATTAGCATTAAAAATATTTATAAATTAACAAATATCGACCCTTGGTTTTTAGGGCAAATATCTGAGTTAGTATATGAAGAAAAAAAACTAAGGAAATATGGAGTCCCTAAAACATTTAAAGAATTAGCTTACATTAAATCAATAGGTTTTTCAGATAGTAAAATTGCAGAACTAACTAATACTTCAATTAATGAAATTGAAAATCAGAGGAAGTTGTTAAAGGTATTTCCTGTATTTAAAAAAATTGACACCTGCGCTGCAGAATTTCAGTCACAAACCCCTTACATGTACTCAACTTATCAAAAATTATCAGGAGATATCTCTGCATGTGAGTCTAACCCAACAAATAAAGTAAAAATTATTATTCTTGGTGGTGGTCCTAATAGAATTGGACAAGGTATAGAATTTGACTACTGTTGTTGCCAAGCGAGCTTCGCCTTAAAAGAAAAGGGGTATGAAACAATTATGATAAATTGTAATCCAGAAACTGTTTCAACCGATTATGATACCAGTGATAGGCTATACTTTGAGCCTTTAATAGAAGAGCATGTTCTAAATATAATTAATAAAGAAATGGAAAATGGAAAATTGCTTGGAGTTATTGCTCAGTTCGGAGGCCAAACACCTATAAAATTAGCAAAAACTCTTTCAGAAAATAATATTCCAATTTTAGGAACTCAGTATGATTCTATTGATCTTGCAGAAGATAGAGAAAGATTTAAAGAAATATTAGAAAGGGAAAATTTAAAACAAGCTGATAGTGGAATAGCAAAAAATAGAAATGAGTCTATTAAAATTGCTAATAAAATAGGCTTTCCAATTGTTATTAGACCATCTTACGTTTTAGGAGGAAGGGGTATGGAGATAATTTATAGTCATTCAGATTTAAAAAAGTATATAGATGAAGCCGTAAAAGTATCCGGATCAAATCCAGTTCTTATTGATAAATTTTTAAATGATGCAATTGAGGTAGATGTAGATGCAATATCGGATGGAAACAAAATCTTTGTTGCTGGAATTATGGAACATATTGAAGAAGCAGGTATACATTCTGGAGATTCAGCATGTTCATTACCTCCATACACTTTAAATAGTAAAACAATTAATGAAATAGAAAAACAAACAAAACAATTAGCTATTGCATTAAATGTGGTGGGCTTAATTAATATTCAGTTTGCAGTTAAAGATAATGAAGTTTATGTTTTAGAAGTTAATCCAAGAGCTAGTAGAACAGTGCCATTTGTTTCAAAAGCTACAGGGCTTTCTGTTGCTAAAATAGCCTCCAGAGTAATGGCAGGTGAAAAGCTTTCTAATTTAGATTTAAAAAGAAAAAATCAAAATACTTTTGCCGTAAAAGAAGCGGTATTTCCCTTTAACAGATTCCCCGAAGTAGATGTTCTTTTGGGTCCAGAAATGAAATCAACTGGTGAGGCAATGGGATTTGATGAAAATTTCGGCTTAGCTTTTGCTAAAAGTCAGATAGCAAGCAATAACACTATTCCCTTAAAAGGAATGGCCTTTGTTTCTGTAAAAGATAAAGACAAAGAAAAAATACTAAATAATGCAAAAAAGTTAATAAAATTAGGATTTTCCATATGTGCTACTTCTGGAACAGCAAAATATTTAATGTCTAATGGAATAAAATGTAAAAAAATTAATAAAGTTAATGAAGGATCACCTCATATAGTGGAAAAACTAAATAAAAAAACTATTGCTTTAGTTATTAATACTACAGAAGGTAAGGACTCCATATCTGACTCTTTTAGCTTAAGAAGATCAAGCTTAATGAATAGAATCCCTTATTTTACAACAATACCTGCGGCAAATGCTTGCGTAGAATCAATTGAGGCTTTAAAAAAATATCCAATAAAAGTCAGAGCTCTTCAAGACAATTAATTTTTGACTTTCCAATCAGTTTTAAAAGTAACATAATTCACCTGAATGCATCTTCTTTCTTTTTTGATTTCTTTCTTTTCCATCCCGTGCCAAGTATTTGGACCACTTGTAAAGAAGTAACCATAATTATCTCTATATGGAGCAGTTTTAATTCTATTTAATTTCTCATCATAAAAATCAGTTCCTAAATTTTCAGACTCATTAAAAGGGTTTACAAAAATAATTGATGACATTAGTTTCTCTTTAATATCACAGTGAGGTTTAAGCCAAAAACCTTGCCTATCACATATAACTTCTAGTCTTACATAAGAATTTGATAAATCTCTATCTATTAGACTTCCTATATATTTATAAACTTCTTGAGAGGAAAGCTCGTCTATAAATTTTTTTAAATTTGGAAATTTACTTACATTTTCTCTTTCAACATAGCATCTATATTTTTTTGCCTGACCTCCATCTTTGATCCCCTCTCTATAATTTCCTTTTCCTCCATCAAGGGCTCGTGTGCCATCATATTTAATATTATCATTTCTTGGGTCAAGAATATCAGCATTGCAAATTTCTTTTATTGTCTCAGAATTCAGAGGTCCGTCTATTTCCCAGTGCTTAAAGGGAATTTCAAAAGATTTTGTTTTTGTTTTAAGGGCTTTAAATAATTCCATGTTTTTTCATTCTCTCTCTTATTATAGGAGCTATTCTCTTAGATTCATCTAACTGTTTATATGTCCATAAGTCAATGTTATCTTTATACCCATCGAGATCTCTTATAATTTTCATTTCCTTAAACTGATGATAAAAATTTTTGAATCTATAATTATTTCTTCTATTTTGCATATTTACTATATAAATTGGCTTTCCTGTTATTGCGGCTTCTGAAATCATTGAGGTAGAATCGCAAGTTACAACAATTATATCTGCTAATCCTAAAGATGATAAATAAGCCTTTTTGTCTACCTCCTTGATTACTAAATGATTATCGCTAAAGGTATTGTGTGCTTTTTGAATAATTTGTTTTGGAGTTCTATAAGATGGAATTACTATTAATTTATATCTATCTGTCGTGAATAAAATTTTTATCTGGCTAAAAATTTTATCTACATCAGAATCTGAAAAGTTATAGTATTTATTTGGTCCCCCTAAAATAAAAGTTACTATTTTTTTATTTTCTTTATCAATCTTCAAGTAGTTAGAGTTTTTTTTTATTTCTTCCAAACTCAAATAATGAATAGCTCCTTTTGTTTTTAAAACATTAGGTCCTGTTAAGTTATCATGTTCGGGACATACTATAAGGTCAAAATTGGAGATAGACACTTTTGGATCTTGAATATGTATGTTAAAAACTTGATCTTTATATTTTCTCTTTAAGGCTATTGATGGAACTACGCTTTTTCTTCCGCATGAAATGATAATCTTGGAATCAAAGACAAATTTTTCTGTTAATAAGTTTTCAGATATTGGTGTAAATTTAGGGGGTATAAAATTCCAAATCTTTTTTAAAATAACTGTATGATGGTTAAAATTTAAATTGAGAGCTCTAGCTAAACCTTCTGTTTGACTTAGCATTCCATGCATACCTTGGGTTAAAAGAAGTGCTTTTAATTTTAACATTTGTTACTATATATCTTTTATAGAATGAATAATAAATCAACTAAACATACAAAAGTGTTAATTCTTGGATCGGGACCAGCCGGCTATACTGCTGCTATTTATGCAGCTAGAGCAATGCTAAAACCAGTTTTGGTTTCAGGATCTGAGCCAGGTGGTCAATTAACAACCACAACAGATGTAGAAAATTACCCGGGATATTCAAAGGTGATTCAGGGGCCTTGGCTTATGGAAGAAATGAAAGGTCAGGCAAAGGCTGTTGGAACAGAAATGATACAAGATCACATAGGTAAAGTGGATCTCTCAAAAAAACCATTTGAAGCATTTGGTGATAGTGGTCAAGTATACACTGCTGATAGTATTATTATATCGACAGGTGCCCAAGCTAGATGGCTTAATCTAAAGTCAGAAAAGGAGTTTAGAGGTTTTGGCGTGTCTGCCTGTGCTACTTGTGATGGTTTCTTCTTTAAAGAAAAAGAAGTTGCAGTAGTTGGAGGTGGTAATGCTGCTGTCGAAGAAGCAATGTTCTTAACAAAATTTGCATCCAAGGTTAAGCTTATTCATAGAAGAAATGAGTTGAGAGCAGAAAAAATGCTTCAATCTAAATTAAAAGCAAATAAAAAAATTGAAATAATTTGGGATAGTGTCGTTGAAGATATTATTGGAGATAATAATCCAAAATCAGTTAAAGGAGTCAAAATAAAAAATATAAAAACCAACAAAATAATGGAACTTAAAATTGATGGACTTTTTATCGCTATTGGTCATGATCCTGCAACATCACTTTTTAAAGGACAGTTAAATATGGATAAAGAGGGATACATAATAACGAAACCTGATTCTACAGTAACAAATGTACCTGGAGTTTTTGCAGCAGGAGATGTTAAAGACAAAATATTTAGACAAGCAGTAACAGCAGCTGGGATGGGTTGTATGTCAGCTTTAGAGGCTGAAAAATTTCTATCTGATTCTAATTAAGATTTTCACAAAAAGATTTAATTCTATTCATGGCCTTTTTTAGGTTTTCCATGGAGGTAGCATACGAGACTCTAAAATATCCATCTAAACCAAAGGCAGAACCTTGTACTACAGCAACCTCTGACCTTTCTAATAATTTTTCAACAAAGTCTTTATCAGTTTTTAGTTTTGTTTTTTTGCCTAGTAATTTTTTGCAACTAGGGAACACATAAAAAGCTCCTTCGGGTCTTAGACAACTTAATCCTTTTATGGAATTTAAACTATCTACTACAAAATCCCTTCTTTGTTTGAAAGAATCAGTTCTAGTTTTAATAAAATCTTGTGTTCCATTTAAAGCTTCAACTGCAGCCGCTTGGCTAATTGATGAAGGATTACTTGTAGATTGAGATTGTACTTTTGAAATAGCCTTTATTATCTCCTTCGGTCCAGCAGCATAACCAATTCTCCAACCTGTCATAGAATAAGATTTACTAACACCATTCATAGTTAGCGTTCTATCTTTTAAGGCTTTAATTTGTGCAGTCGTAAAAAAATTAAAATTATTATAAATAATATGCTCATAGATGTCGTCACTTAAAATATATATTTTTTTATTTTTAATTAAAATTTTTGATAATTCTATAATCTCCTCTTTTGTATATGCAGAACCAGTTGGGTTCGAGGGTGAGTTTAAAATTAACCACTTTGTTTTTTTTGAAATAGCTTTTTTAAGCTTATTAGCAGTAATTTTAAAACTATCTTTCTCATCACACTTTACTATTTTTGGTTTTCCACCAGCTAACAAAATCATATCTGGGTAGGAAACCCAGTAAGGTGCAGGTATAATTACTTCATCACCTTTATTAACCGTTGCCATAAAAGCATTATACAAAACTTGTTTTCCACCAGTTCCTACAGTTATCTGATCAAGCTCATAGGATAGATTGTTCTCTCTTAAAAACTTAGCTTGGATAGCTTTTTTTAAATCTGGTGTTCCATCAACAGCTGTATACTTGGTATCTCCTTTTTTGATTGCCTTTATAGCTGCTTCTTTAATGTTATCAGGTGTGTCAAAATCTGGCTCCCCAGCGCCTAAACCGATAACATCCTTCCCGGCAGCCCTCATTTCCCTGGCTTTTGTAGTAACTGCTATGGTTGGTGATGGTTTTATACGTTTTAAACTATTGGAAACTATGCTCATTGAATTCTATAATATTTTTTTTAAATTATTAATAACACAAAATGCAAAATACTTATCAAGAAAAAATACAAGATATCAAAAGTACTAACAAATCAATAAATAAGAAGTTAGAAGGTGGTATTAAATTTAAAATTAAAAGTGATTTTCAACCTGCTGGAGATCAACCAGAGGCTATAAAAGCATTAACAAAAAATTTAAAAGATAAAAAAAATGAACAAGTGCTTCTCGGTGTTACTGGATCTGGAAAGACTTTTACAATGGCAAAAGTTATTGAAGCAACTAATAGGCCTGCTTTAATTTTAGCTCCAAATAAAACTTTAGCTGCTCAGCTTTATGGAGAATTTAAAAGTTTTTTTCCAGAAAATGCTGTTGAATATTTTGTTTCTTATTATGATTATTATACTCCTGAAGCTTATGTCCCAAGATCAGA
>MDTG01005754.1_pt1 | contig 11198 bp, 7 predicted proteins | sample 811421 | NCBI WGS metagenome assembly MDTG01 (sample SAMN05326645, study PRJNA326480) | marine metagenome | isolation source: seawater | place: Pacific Ocean: South East | collected 2011
GATGGATGGGGACACGGAAATGACAATGAATCCAACGCCATAAGTCAAGCAAAAACTCCCTTTATAGACAGTTTATATAATACATCTACTAATAATGAACTTACTACACATGGATTAGATGTTGGGCTACCAGAGGGTCAGATGGGAAACTCAGAAGTAGGTCACATGAACATAGGAGCAGGAAGAGTTGTTTATCAAGATTTAGTCAAAATAAATCAAGATATACAAGAAAAAAAATTAGAAAAAAACCAAAATCTAATAGAAGCGTTTTATAAGGCACAAAGAAATAAAAAAACTCTTCATATTATTGGACTTATATCTGATGGAGGTATTCATTCTCACATAAAACACCTTTATGAAATATGTGATTTAGGTATTAAAAAAGGTATTGAAAATATTCTTATTCATGGATTTACAGACGGCAGAGACACCGATCCAAAATCAGGAATAAAATACATTACTCAACTACAAAATAAATATAAAAATACCGTAGTTAAAATAGCATCTATCACTGGAAGATATTACGCTATGGACAGAGATAAAAGATGGGAACGAACAGCAATTGCCTATCACGCCTTAACTCAAGGAAAAGGGAATTTAACCCAAAATATATGTCAAGAAATAGAACATAGTTATAGTAATAATATAACTGATGAATTTTTAAAACCTATAATAAATACAAAAGACAACCAACCTATTGGTGTTATTAAATCAGGAGATATTGTATTATGTTTCAATTTTAGAAAAGATCGATGTAGACAAATAAGCTCTGTTTTAACTCAAAAAAATTTTCCTGAAAGCAACATGAAAAAACTTGACATTAGTTTTTATACTATGACTAATTATGATAAAACATTTAAAAATATTCGTGTTCTTTTTGAAAAAGAAACTCTAAAAAACACCTTAGGGGAAATTATATCTAAACAAGGATTAAATCAGTTGAGAATTGCTGAAACTGAAAAGTACCCACATGTAACCTACTTTTTTTCAGGAGGACATGAAACTCCATTTGAAAAAGAAAATAGAATACTCGTCCCCTCTCCAAAAGTAGCCACATACGACCTAAAACCTGAAATGAGTGCAAAAGAACTAACTCAATCTTGTATTGAAGAGATAAAAAATAATAAACCTGATTTTATTTGCTTGAATTTTGCAAATCCAGACATGGTTGGGCACACCGGAGATTTTCAAGCTGTAAAAAAAGCACTTGAAACTGTAGATAAGTGCACTAATAACTTGGTAGACAACATGAATGAATACAATATTATAATTATTGCAGATCATGGAAACGCTGAATACATGTTAAATAATGATAAAACACCAAATACTGCACATACCACTAATAAAGTTCCTATTTTTTTAATTAATAGTGATTATAAAAAAATAAGATCAGGTAAATTAGCTGACATAGCACCTACAATATTAATGTTAATGAATATAGAAAAACCAAGGGAAATGACAGGAAAAAATTTACTTACCTAGTAAGTAATACGTACCCTACCTTTTGAGTAGTTTCGTTATTATATTTTAATTTATAAAAGTAAACACCATCTGGACAACTCTTACCAAGATTAAAATAAGTACCATCCCAACAGGAGCTATTTGAATGACCACAAGGGGCATAATTTTCGGATTTAAACACTAACTCTCCCCATCTATTAAATATCTCCATTCTAGCACCACCTGATATAGTTCCAAAATCCAAGGCAAAATAATCATTATTACCATCTCCATTTGGAGTAAACACATTGGGAGAGGCGCAATCAACCACACTCACATTGAAAAAATAAGAAATTGTATTGTTACAGTCATCAGTTACTGTCATTTCATATTCAAAATAATCAGGGTTATCAGTAGGTATATACATATTTGGAATACCTGAGCCAATTAAAAGTGTATCTAAACCCAGAACTCCATTAACATACCAATTATAAGTTAGTAGCCCAGCCCCCCCTTGTACGTCAGGAATAATCATATCCTGCTCACCAACACAAGCATTAAGATTTTGAGGTGGCCATAAAATTTCCATAGGCTCATAATCCTCAGTTTGAATAAATACTGAATTACTAGCTGAATAACCACACGCGTCTACAACATTAAAAGTATATTCCCAATCATCTTCTGGGTAAGTAGTTAAATTTAAAGTTGACTCATCCCCTTCTGGAGTTGTCCAAAAATAAGTCATAGGCTCAACTCCTCCAGTGTAAGCTCCCTCTAAAATAATTTCTTGCCCAGAACAAACAGTCATCCCATCGGGAACGGATAATATAATAGGGCTGACATTATTAATTATAATCTCTATATCATTTTGATCAACACATTCGTTGACAAACGGAAATGAAAATATAATTGTCTCATTTTCCTCTTCAATGTTATCTGATATTGGAATAACATCTACCCCTACAGAAATAACGCCCGCCGGAACCTCTACATAACCTGGTAAATTAAAGACGTCCCCTCCGTTAGTAAAAGTGCCTGATATTTCGTAATAGAATATCGTGTCATTTGGATAAGCATATGGCATTTGAAAAAATAACGTACTAGAACCGCACGCCTCTGTCATCACTAGTGGATCTGCATAACTCTCTGAAATCACCTCAACAGTTGGTGTCAGAAGAGTAAATTCCAAATCAACATTAGCCTCAATTATATTATTACATTGATCAGATGCAATAAAACTATATTCTCCCGGAACCAGATTTTGGACAGGAAGATTAATCTCTGTACTAATTAACTCCCCATCAAAATACCAACCATAATTAACTATCCCTACACCACCACCAACAATTCCTGGAATAGCATATTGATCTAACTCATCTTCACAAACAATTAATTCTTCTGGAACGCTAGCATACAATTCCCCTAATTCAAATATCGTCACATTCAATTGGTCAGGCCAATCAGAACACTCGTCTATAAAATCAAAATAAAATTCTATTTGCTCATCTCCCTCAAAAATATCATCTGTAAATATTTCTATTGGAACAGAAACTAGCGTTTCTCCAGCTGGAATCATAACTTCAAAAGTTTCTAAATCATAATCTTCTCCTAAAGTAGCTGTACCACCCGTTGTAAATTCAACAAAAATATCTTGATCACTAGGTTCTAATAAATTAAAATCTAAATTACTTTGGAAACACCCCTCTGGTAATAATGCTGGATTCGGAACATCACTAGAACTTAACTCCACGTAAGGAGAAGGTGGTATATAAGATATTGTTATTTCATCTGCTGCCATACCCCCACAACCTTCTTGGACAATAAATTGATACAAGCCCTCAGGAGCAGACTCAAAACTTAAATTTAAATCTGTAGATATAATATCCCCATTTAAATACCACACATAGAAATATGGCTCTAAACCACCATCAATAATAGGCGTTAATGATATTGGATCCCCTTCACATAAACTTATATCTTCAGGAAGAAAAGCATCAACCTCTGCAGGTAAAACCTCAACATTGGTCGTAGCTAAAACAAGTTGATTTTGACAACTATCTGAAACCTCTACAGAAAAAGAGGTGCTAAAATCTGGATCTTGAATAATACTTGATTCATTACTAATTAAAGAACCGTTTTCATCAAACCATGAATATGAATAAGGTTCAATACCACCACTAACATTTGCCACAATTTCAACTTCACCAAAACAGTCTGTATCAATTTCTTCTGGAACATCAACTATTAATTCTTCTTGATCAATTATACTTAACTCAATAGTTTGAGTTTCTAGATCAGAACAAGCAACCGGAAGGCCATCAATTGTAATAATTAAACTCTCTGTACCCTCACCTACACCATCATAAAAAACTTCTATTGGTAATACAAATTCTTCTTGATTTGCGGGAAGAGTAATTTGATCTGGCAAATTTTCATAATCGACACCCATAATAGCATCACCACCATATGAAAGCTCAACAACTAAATCCATTGTCATATCCCCACTTCTAAGAAATTGTAAATTTAAATCTCCACAACCCTCAAGAACTGAATTACCAGAAATATCTGCTTCAGAATTAAATGATGAAACTTCAATAGCAGGACTAGCAAAACTATTAGCTTCTAAAAAAACACCCGAATCTAACGCTGTGTCTAAGCAATTTCCAATGGCAAGTTTTATATGATATGTCTCATCACATATTAGACCTGTTATAAACGCCTCTAATGGAACTGTGAATCCAGTAAAACCACTAACTGTATTTACAGGAGAGGGGGGGGTATTTGGGCCTTGCGGATCACCACCCCATCCACCATAATCATTATCAACCCAATAAACATTATAGCTTTCAAAATCTGGGTCGATATTATTACAATCTGGATCATTTATTAATTCCCCAGCATTAATTGTATTAATAGCAACTGGTGTGTTTGTTCCTGGCACTAAAGCAATATTAACTGCATTATTAGAGTAAGCCCCATTAATTCCTGGACCACTTACAAAAAAACCAAAAACATCATTAAAACTAGAACAAGTATAACTTGTATATTCAGCAGAACCAAAAACATAATTAAAAGTCATTGATTCAGACTGAGCAACAAAATCAAACTCTAAAAGAGTTACATTATTGATATTAAACCCCCCCATACCCATTTCAGATAATAGTTGACCTAAATCTGCGTCTCCGGCAATATTGGCAGCACCACCACCAAAGCCTCCAGTTACAAAATCTATACCACCTGTACATAATAAAACTCCATTCTCAAAACCAACATTAGCATTTACCCCATCAAAGTAACCAATATTCTCAGGGGCGCTTTGCCAAGTGAAATTTGAGGCAGTCATACCAGAGCCTAATAAAACATCCGTAACTAAATAATCAGGTGTATTGTATGGAGCTGCATTTGTTGTTGTTATCTGAGAATTAGATTTAAAAGAAAAAATTAAAAAAGAAATTAAAACAATATGTAATGACTGTACTTTCATAAATATTATTTTGCTAATGTTACTTTTCCAATTTGTGTTTTTTGACCAGCATCACCATTATAAACTATTACTTTGTAAGTGTAAACAGCTTGCTCTGCAGGATTACCATTTAAATAATTACCATCCCATCCCTCTTCAGGGTCATCGGTTCTAAACACCTCTTTACCCCAACGGTCAAAAACTATTAATTCATATTCATCACTACCAACAACACTTACCTTGAAATTATCATTATGCCCATCATTATTAGGTGTGAAAATCGTTGGCGGATATACATATAATGTTGGGAAAATATACACCATAATAGCAGCATCACTGATACAACCAAAACTATCTTCCACTGTTAGGGTAACATAATATTCTCCAGGCCCCGGAAAAGTATGAGTTGGCTCGTATTCATTAGAAAATGGAGAATTATCACCAAAATCCCAAAAATAATTATCATAAATATCATCAGTAAATTGATCAAATTGAATATTGTTATCTTCTAACTCTTCATAATAAAAATATGGAGGAGGAGGAATTGATGGGGAAACAAAAAATGTTTCCGTGTTAGCATTACCACACAAATCAATAATTGTTACAGAGTATTCTTCAGGCTGACTTTGAACATAAATAAATGTCTCTGTATCAGTTTCTCCTGTGGACCAATCAAAAGAAAAATCTTGAAAAGATTGAGGAACATCAGTAATAAGATTATCAACATTAAAATTTAATAATTCACCTTCACAACCCTCTCCATCGTTTACCGTAAAAGATGGCCCATTATATTGCAAGATTTGCAATGGGATTTGAAAAGGGGTTTCTTGTAAATTACAATTATCAATTATTAATCCAGTGTATGTATTTGAAAAATTTTGAGGAAAAACAGTCATTTCATTTCCGTTAACGAAATCTGTAGGTTCTACATTATTCCAAACTACAGTATAATCAGAGTCACCCACAGGATTAACACTTACAAGACCTTGAAAACCAACACAAACAGGAGGTGTTGAATCTGTAATTAATTGCGGCGGCAACGTACTTTCTAAATTAACTTGCACAAAACTGCTTATACTTTCAGCGGTACAATTATCTATAACTTCTAATGAAAATTGCTGAGAAGGACCTCCACCCACATCAAAAACAATATTATTATTCATGGTTGACGTGTTATTACTCCATAAGTAACTGAAATCACCTGATCCGCCAGAAATAGAAGGCTCCAATACTATTGATTCATTATAACATGCAGTATAATCTGGTATTTGAACATTAATTGGCGCATAATCAGAAACATTAACACAAAACTGTATTGGGCCGGCCTGCTGATCTCCGCATTCATCACTAACTGTTAAAGTATATAAAGAATTACTTTCTGGGTTAACTACAACAGATTCTTGGGAGGAAATAATATTTCCTAACGCATCTTGCCATTCATAAAAATAAGGGGGGCCCATTCCGCCTACAATACTTTCTGGTTGAAGTTCTGCAACATCACCAAAACAGTTGATTTCTTCACACTCTCCAGGGTCAACTATAATTTCTGGTTGGTCAAATATAGTCATCTCAATTATCTGGACATCAACATCTCCACAAGCGTCTGGCAAACCTGTTACTGTTATTATTAAAGTTTCTCCATCATCAATAATTCCATCATAAAACACATCAAACGGTAATATATATTGCTCTTGATTTGGTGGCAATAAAATCTCTGTAGGTAAATTTTCATAATCAACCCCATATGTTGATGTTCCAGAATAAGACAATGAAACTGAAAGCTCTCCTTCTAAATCACCAGAGCGAATAAATTCTAATGATACTGTTCCGCACCCTTCTAATATACCCCCTTCCGCTCCCGCTAAATCAAAATTAGGTATAGCGTCAACACTAACAGAAGGGCTAATAAAACTGTTCGCTTCAATAAAAACCACTGAATTTAAAATTTGATCATCTTTATCCGCAATTGCTAATTTTATTCTATAAGTTTCCCCGCATGTTAATCCATCATAAGTAGCCTCGAGAGGAACAGAAAAACCATTAATTCCAAATACAGTATTTTCAGGCCCAGGAGGCTCATTTACTCCTTCCCAACCATTCCCTACATATTCATTATCAATCCATAACACATTATAACTTTCCCAATCTGGGTCAATATTGCCACAACCAGAAGCATCATAAAAGCCTGACGGACTACCTGAATTAAGTGTATTTACAGCAATAGGTGTGTCAGTAAAAGCGCCAGGGTTATCTAAATCTGGTATTCGAGCTAAATTAACAGCATTATTTGAATATATACCATTAATCCCCGGTCCACTTAAAAAAAAACCGAAAATATCATTATATTGAGAGCAAGTATAACTTGTATACTCAGAAGACCCAAAAACGTAATTAAAAGTTACTGTTTCAGATTCGGCAACAAAATCAAACTCTAAAACAGTTACATTCTGAACATTTCCATTTAAATTAATTTCAGTAAGAGCTAACTCAAGATCAGGCTCTCCTATTATTCCTGAACCACCTCCGAAACCACCAGTAACCATATCTAGTCCTCCTGAAGATAAAATAACTCCTTCATCAAAACCAATATTAGAATTAGACCCATCAAAATATCCTACACCCACAGCAAAACCAACTGAATTATAATTGGATGTTTGTAAATCCGCACCAAGTAAAACATCATTTACTAAATATTCCTCAGTATTATATGGAGCTGCATTTGTTGTTGTTATCTGGCAGAAAACAACATGCAAACTCAAAAATAAAAAACTACTAATTAAAAATATTTGTTTTGAAACACCCATATACATTAAACTATTCAAATATCTTGCCAACAACAACGTTTATGTTGCAATAATTAATAAATTTATGGATTATTATCTTATTCTAATAATTCTAAGATAGTGGATTTAAACACTTAACAATTTTTTTCATGGAAATAATAAAAAAATATGTAGAAGGAAATAAGAACCGTTTTTTAACGGAACTTTTTGAACTTTTAAGAATTCCCTCTATCAGCGCAGACACAAAATACAAAAATGATGTTTTAAAAACAGCAAATTTAGTTAAAGCTCATTTAGAAAAAATTGGAATTCAAAATACTGAATTATGTGAAACAAATGGATTTCCAATAGTTTTTGGTGAAAAAATTATTGATGAGTCTCTACCCACAATTTTAATTTATGGCCATTATGACGTTCAACCCCCTGACCCTTTAGAGCTTTGGGAGTCAGACCCATTTGATCCAGAGATAAGAAATGAAAAAATATATGCTAGAGGAGCTTGCGATGACAAAGGGCAATTTTTCATGCACTTAAAAGCAGTAGAATTAATGTTGAAAAATAATATACTATGCTGTAACGTAAAATTCATGATAGAAGGTGAAGAGGAGGTAGGTTCTGAAAATTTAGAACCGTTTGTGAGAAATAATAAAGAAAAATTAAAAGCGGATGTTATTTTAATTTCTGACACCGGAATTATTTCTAATAACACCCCGTCAATAACAACTGGGTTAAGGGGGCTTAGCTATTTAGAAGTAGAGGTAACTGGACCAAATCGCGATTTACATTCTGGTTTATATGGAGGAGCTGTAGCAAATCCAATAAATATTTTGACTAAAATGATAGCATCACTTCATGACGAAAAAAATAAGATAACGATTCCTGATTTTTATGATGATGTTGAGGAAATTTCTAAAGAGGAAAGAAATGAAATGGCAAAAGCACCTTTTGATGTAGAGAAATATAAAAAAGAACTTGATATTGATGAGGTATATGGGGAAGATGGATATACAACTATGGAAAGAAATTCAATTAGACCAACTTTAGATGTTAATGGAATATGGGGAGGATATATTGGCGAAGGAGCAAAAACAGTTATAGCATCAAAAGCCTATGCTAAAATCTCCATGAGATTAGTTCCAAATCAAAAATCCGAAAAAATAACAGAATTATTCTCTAATCATTTTAAAAAAATTGCACCTAAGTGTGTAAAAGTAAAAGTAACCCCACATCATGGTGGAGAAGCTTATGTTTCACCAACTAATGACATTGGTTATAACGCTGCAAAACTAGCTATGAATGACTCTTTTGGAAAAATGCCCATCCCCGTCAGAACTGGAGGAAGCATTCCAATAGTATCTCTATTTGAAAAAGAATTAGGATTAAAATCAATATTAATGGGGTTTGGCTTAGACTCAGATGCAATACACTCTCCAAATGAACATTATGGGGTGTTTAATTTTTTAAAAGGAATTGAAACAATACCTTTATTTTTCAAATACTTTCATGAATTAAAAAAACAAAAATAGATCTAAATAATGTTCTTTTTTTGTTGAGTAGGAATAAATTCTTTTAAATATAACGGCTCAAAATTAGATATATCTGCAAAATCCTTTTGATTATATTTTAAATAAGCGAGCTCAATTAGATGTTTTGAAGAAGGAAAAACATTATTTATAAAATACGCATTACCATGACTCACAAACTCTTTTAATTTCTCAACACCCGTTCCAAAAAAAGAAATTTTATGATTCTTTAAAAATTCGATAAGAGAATTTTTGGAAATGACATGAGCATGAGGGGCTATTAAAGTTTTTATATCAGAGTCATATAAAGCCATATAAACTTCACCTTTTCTAGAATCAATTAAGGGGCATAATAATTTATCTTTCTCTTTATAAGCATAAGCTAATGCCTTCATAGTAGATATTAAAATAACAGGTTTTTCAAAACAAAAAGCAAATCCTTTAATAGCAGCCGCACCTATTCTTAAGCCAGTATAAGAGCCAGGCCCTTCACTAAATGCATAAGCATCAATTTTTGAAAAAGATAAATTTGTCTGATTTACAATCTTCTCACAAAAAACATGTAAGCTTTCAGCGTGAGTAAAAGAATTACTATTTTCCTCAATAGTATCTAATAAGACTCCATCTTTTGATAGACTTACTGAGCAATTCTTTGAACTAGTTTCAATAGATAAAATTAAACTCATAAATTATTATAATACCTGTTTTCTATTTAAGTAAATATACACAAGTGCTATTGATAATAAAATATATGGGACCCCCATTAAATAAAGAATTCCTGAGTTTAATCCTTCAAAAAGAGATTCTTTTCCCTGAGGATCAGATTCAGCAATTGCTTTACACATAGCACACTGAGAATAAGACTCTATGTAGAATAGAAAAAAAACTATAATTATTACCACTCTTTTCATTCTTTGAATGGTTTGTTTTGATTAAAAAAAAGTTGGGACACATCCTCTGACAAAAGCTCCATGTCAGAAAATGAAGTGGCATCCCATACTGGTTTTATATTTTTTTGTTTATCAATACCTGTTCTTATAAAACCTTCTTTATCTACTAGAACTATAAAAGGAGAGTGGAAGAACCCTCCCTCTTCTTTTGTCCCAAATCCAGCTGACAAAGATAATTCTGTAGCAAAAGACCATGCTTGTTTTCTAGAACCTGTTAAAAAAATCCAATTTGGGGAGTCTATATTAAATCTTTTACAATAATCTAACATTTTTGAATGTGAATCTTCCGCAATACTGATTGATAAAATTTTAAAATCGTCAACATTAATGAATTTATTATGAATTTCATTTCTAATATTTACAGTACTAGTAGGACAAATAGTTGGGCAAGCAGTGAAAAAAAATTGAATTATATAATTATCACCTAATAAATCTTGATTAGAAATTGAATCATTAATATTATTTAAAAAGGTGAAGTCTGGGACCTTAACTGTATCCATTTTTGTTACTAAAATAGTGTCATCAACTGTTGCTAACTCTTCTAATTTATAACCTAGATCTTTGAAATAATGTGAGGCATTCTTGCTCCATTGTTGGATTAGAAATATTGGTATTAATAAAATTAGTACTAAATAAAAAAACTTTTTGAAATTTTTACCCATGCAACATAAACTCTTGAAAAGTTGATTCAGTTAAAAGAATAAAAAGTAAATATGGAATTAATATCCAAACAGGTAATAATATAGACATTTTTAAATTTTTTCTTTCAGAGCCTAAATGCATAAAAGCATATACAATATAATACGCTTTCACAATTGTCAGTATAATAAAGGTCATGTTTAATAAGCTAACACCTATAACATAACTTTCAGTTAAAATAGGCGGTTTGATTATACCTAAGATAACCTCAACGGCAGTTACAATCAGAAGTATCCAAAAAACTAACCATATTTCCCTAGTAGAATTTTCTTTTGACATATTAAACTAAATAAAAAAATGTAAATACAAATACCCAAACAAGATCGACAAAGTGCCAATA
>MDTG01010412.1_pt1 | contig 11198 bp, 7 predicted proteins | sample 811421 | NCBI WGS metagenome assembly MDTG01 (sample SAMN05326645, study PRJNA326480) | marine metagenome | isolation source: seawater | place: Pacific Ocean: South East | collected 2011
CCAATATTTGTTATAATAGAAAGTTCGGGGTTAATAATATTAGTTGCATCAAGCCTTCCTCCCATCCCAACCTCAATGATTCCAAAATCAACATTTTGATCATAAAAATAATCGAAAGCTAATCCAACTGTCATTTCAAAAAATGATAGACCTTTTGATTCTATGTAGTCATAATGAGCATTAACAAAATTTAAAATATATTTCTCACTTATTAATTGACCATTAATTTTTATTCTTTCCCTGAAATCAAAAAGATGAGGAGAGGAATAAATTCCAATTTTCAATCCTTTAGATTGTAAAATTGATGCCAAAATATGACAAACACTTCCTTTTCCATTTGTTCCTCCTACATGTATAGTTTTAATTTTTTTATGAGGATTATTAAGCTTTTTTGAAAACGACTCAATATTAGATAAATCAAACTTTAAAACAGTCTTACCTTTATTTTGATAGTACGGAAGTTTATTAAATAAGAATTTTATTGCTTGAGCATAAGAATCCATTCGTCATTCAACTAATTTAAACTCTATTACTACATATCCAATTTGCTTTTCAGGAGCATTCTGATCTGGATACCATTTATGCATTAAAGCAGTGTTTTTTGCAGGTTCCAATAGACAAGGATTACTATTTGTAGTCCCTTTTACCCCAGGATTAGCTGATATAACCTCTCCTGTTTTATTGACAACAATCCGAACGACAACTATTCCAGATTCATTACAGCTTTGTTTCTCTTTTCCATTTACCTTAAGGCTTCTTCCACTAAGTCCATAGCCCACTCCCTGACCTCCTTTGCCTTCTTGACCATAATATATTGTGGAATATGGATCCCCTTCTAACTTGCCTGTATCATAACCCCCTTCACCTTCACCTTGTGCCTCTGGAATTTGAAGTTTAACTTCAGAGCTCATTAAGTTTGAAATAATTGATTTAGTAGCCTCACTTACTTTAGGCTTATCAATTTTAATATTATTTATTGCCAGCTTAACATCATTTTTTTTATCGATAGTCTTTAATGAGTCATTATTTTTCTTATCAATTATTTTATAATCACTATTGTCCTGTGTAACTATTTTACTTGGTATTGATTTAGTTTTAGATGATTTTTCTACACTATTATTATCATTATTAGAGTCTAATTCTTGAATTTTAGAATCAATAATCTCTTTTTTAAAAACTTTTTTACCATTACCATTCTCATTTGTACCAAAATTAACTTCCATCCCATACTCAATTGGAGGATCAATATATTTTAATCCAACAAAAGAAAATAGAAATAAAATTAAAGCTACCATTAAAGCAGTAATTAAAAAAGATTTTCTTTGGTGTTGGTTTTTCAGAAATTTCATTCTATTTGGAATCTACAGCTAGAACAATCTTTATACTGTTTTGATTAGCAATATTCATAACATAAACAACTTCATCTATCGAAACTTTTTTTGCTGCTCTTAAGACAAGAGATGGAGGTCTAATCCCCTCCATACTAGTTATTATTGATTGCTCTAAATTATTCTTATTTACAGGCTTATCATCAACATAAAAACTATTTGAAGATGAAATCGTAACAGCAACAGATTTCCTGTTTTCAGTTTTACCTTTAGCCTGAGGCAACTCGACTTTAATAGTGTCAAGGTGTTTGGCAAGTGTTGAAGCAATCATAAAAAAAATCAATAATAGAAAAACTATATCAGTCATTGAAGACATATTAAACTCCGGACTAATTTTATTTCTTCCCTTAAAATTCATAATTTATGTTGGTTCATTCAATAAATCAAAAAACTCCAATGAAGTTGTTTCCATCTGATAAACAACCTTGTTAGTTTTAACAACCAAGTGATTGTATGAAATGTAAGCTATAATTCCTACAATTAATCCAGCTACAGTAGTTGTCATTGCAGTATATAATCCATTAGATAGTAACTGCATGTCGATATTTCCTCCAGCAGTTGAAATCTCAAAAATCGATAATATCATTCCAATTACAGTTCCAAGAAATCCAATCATCGGGGCAACCCCTGCAATTGTCGCAAGTATACTTACATTTTTTTCTAATTTATATATTTCAATTCTACCAGCATTTTCTAATACAGAACTAATATCTTCAAGCGGACGACCTATTCTAGAAATTCCCTTTTCAAGTAATCTCGCAACAGGATTATTATAAGATTGACATAAAGATTTTGCTGTAGCTATTTTTCCTCCTATAATATGTGTTCTAATTTCTGGCATAAAAGCATTATCTATTTTTGATGCAGCCTTAATAGCAAAAAGCCTCTCAAAATATATAAAAATAACAACGATAAGTAGAACAAAAAGTAATCCAATAATTAACATTCCTCCTATTCCACCATTTTGAATTAATTCATATATAGATATTGTTTTTTCTGACTGTAATAATGAATTTTCTTGATAAATAAACATATTGATATATTATTTGTATTAATAACGAAAAAAATAAAATAAAATTTTATTTAAATCATAAAATTACGCAATACAATAAATGTAAAAGATCCAGATAAAAATCCAACTAATGCTAGCCAAGATATATTTTTTAAATACCAAAAAAAATCTATTTTTTCCATTCCCATTGCAACTACTCCAGCCGCTGAACCAATTATTAACATGCTTCCACCTGTTCCAGCTGAATAAGCAATAAAATGCCATAATGGATCATCTATTAATTCAGAAAACATCCCCATACTCGCAGCAACTAGTGGAACATTATCAATAATAGCTGATCCAAAACCAAATAGGATTATTACCAAATCTTTATTAGGTAATAAATTATTTAAATCTTTCGCAAACTCAAATAAAATTCCTAATGATTCCAATGCAGCCACAGATAATAGTATTCCAAGAAAAAAAAGAATACTTGGCAATTCAATTTTTGAGAGTGAACTATGAACAGGACTGTGACTTGAGTGAGAATCACTTTCATAATCAATCGAACTTATATTTATTTTAGCATTACTATAGATCTCTGCAAATATTGCAACTATTGATAATGAAAGCATCATTCCAACATATGGAGGTAAATGAGTTAAGGTTTTAAATACTGGAACAAATACTATTGAGCTCAAACCAAGATAAAGCATAATAGCTCCTTTAGGATGGGCTGAAGCATTCTCTTTATCATTATAATTTGATATTTCTCCTTGAAATGCCTTAAGGTAAGAAGCAATAATAACAGGAACTGTAAGACAAACAATGGATGGAATTAATAAATTTTTAATCAAGTTAACAGTAGTCACTTTATTCCCCATCCAAAGCATTGTAGTCGTTAAATCTCCAATAGGAGACCATGCCCCTCCTGCATTGGCAGCAATAATAATTAAACCTACAAACCAAATCCTTGATTGATTATCATTAATTATTTTTTGAAGAATTGTAATAAGCACTATAGTGGCAGTTAAATTGTCTATAATTGCTGATAAAATAAAAGCTAAGCCTGAAAATATCCATAAAAGTTTAATTTTATTTATTGTCTTTATATAAGTTTTGATAGTAAAAAACCCATTGAAATAATCAATTATTTCAACTATTGTCATTGCTCCAAGAAGAAAAATTATAATTTCCGCCGTTTTTCCCAAATGATGCAATAAAACTTCATCGATATTAGAAGGTTCTAATTGTTTTAAAGTAGTGTTTACATTAAAAACAGCTAAATGATTAATTGCTATAATTGCCCATAAAATTGACATCATAGCTAATGCAGGTATTAACTTATCAATTTTTAAATTATATTCTAAGGTTATTGCTAGGTATCCAATTATAAAAATTGTAATCACAATTGTTTCCATAATTTAATATAATGACACTTTTAAACTAATTTAATAGAATTGGATTTTAACGAATGTATAAAAATTAAATTCAATCTGCTAATTAGCAGAAATTATCTTTCCTGAACAATGATCTTTTATTGCACCAGTCGCAGAAGACAAACAGTTATTAATTTTTAAAATTTTTAATAATCCTAAAAATCCAAAAATTACAGCCTCTTTGTATTCAATTAAATTTTTTGATGGAATTATAATTTGAGCTTTTGTTTTATTTTTCAATGATGAAACAAAAAATTTGTTATTTGCTCCTCCTCCAGTTATTAGAACTTTATCATTTTCATTAAGACAATCGCTGATTTTAATGACTACATGATCTAAATATGTTCTAATTACATCTTCAACTTTATATTTTTTTAGTGATTCATCAATTAAAGGAAATATTTCTCTTACACACCATTCCACTCCTAATGATTTAGGATATGATAGATTATAAAATTCAATTTTATTTAGTTTTTCAAAAAGTTTATTTATTACATTTCCTGACTTAGCTAAACTTCCATTCTTATCATATAGCATAGATTTTTTTTGAGCTAAATAATTAAAAATTAAATTGGTAGAACAAATATCATAAGCGATTCTTTCGCCATTTATTTCTCTCGAAATATTAGCAAATCCTCCCAAATTAATACATGCAGAATACTCTGAAAAAAGAATTTGATCTCCTATTGGAACTAGTGGTGCTCCTTGCCCCCCCATGTCAACATCCTGACTTCGAAAATCACACACAGTTTTTAAATTATAAAATCTATTTAGACAAGAAAGGTTTCCTAATTGATAGGTTATTCCTTTCAATGGAATATGTCTTGCTGTATGTCCATGAGAACTAACTAAATCAATATTTTTAATTTCATTTTCTTTAATAAAATCATTAATTAATTTGCCCAAAAACAGAGAATATAATTTATCGATTTTGATTATTTCATTGTCACCCAATTTGTGAATTTCTGAAAGAATTAAAATCCATTTTTTAGGATATGTTATTGTCTTTGTTTTCAATATCTTAAACTTCCATGGTTTAAGACTAAATTCTACTAAAGCGACATCAACCCCATCAATAGAAGTTCCAGACATAACACCTAAAACTCTATACTTTTTTTTCTTAGCTATCATTAAATTGTCAATTATACAAAAATAAGTGAGTTTTAATAAAAATTTTTCATTTATATATTTAAAAATTATGATTTTAATTATAATAAAAATTGATTTAAAAATAATATGAGTTTAAATCTTTATAATATTACTTTAAGTTTAAAATAAACCAAAAAACCAACTTTATTAATGTTTCCCAGCAAACAAGGACTTTACAGTTCGGAATATGAGCATGATAATTGTGGAGCTGGATTCATATGCAGCCTTGAAGGTCAAAGAACCAATAAAATTATTCACAAAGCATTGGACATTTTATGTAAACTTGAACATCGCGGAGCAGTAAGTTCAGATGGAAAAACTGGAGATGGAGCTGGAATTTTAATTGAAATTCCTCATGAATTTTTTAAAAGTCAATGCGATTTTAAATTACCAAACCCAGGAGATTTTGCTGTTGGAATGGTTTTTTTACCTCAAAAAGAAAATCAAAAAACATATTGTATTAATGTGTTTGAAAAACAGATAATAAAACAAAACTTAAAAATCTTAGGATGGCGAATAGTTCCTGTTAATAGCTCCATTATTGGAGATATTGCTTCTCAAACAGAACCCCTTATAATGCAAGTTTTTATTGAAAAAAATGATATAAAACTTTCAGAAAAAGAATTTAATATTAAAATTTATATTGCTAGGAAAATATCCGAAAATATAATCTTAAATTCTAAACTTTCTCAAGCTAAATATTTTTACTTTTCTAGTTTATCAATTAACACTATAATTTATAAAGGCTTACTAATTCCAGAAGACATAAAAGAATATTATCTAGACTTATCTAATAAAAATGTAATTACTAGATTAGCTCTTGTTCACCAAAGATTTTCTACAAACACTTTTCCTACATGGGATTTAGCTCAACCATTTCGATACATGTGTCATAATGGAGAAATAAACACATTTAAAGGAAATTATAGTCGAATGGAAATAAGAGAAGAATTGTTTAAAAGTGAGTTATTTGGAGAGGCTTTTAAAAATTTATTACCTGTTATATTATCTGGAAAGTCTGACTCAGCTTCAATGGATATGGTTGTAGAGATTTTGCTAACAACTGGCAGATCTTTACCCGAAGTAATGATGATGCTAGTTCCAGAAGCTTGGGAAAAACATTTGTCAATGAATGAAGACAAAAAAGCTTTTTACAAGTTCAACTCATGTATAATGGAACCATGGGACGGTCCTGCTTCAATCCCTTTTACCGATGGTAAATATATAGGTGCTCTTTTAGATAGAAATGGATTAAGGCCTTCCAGATACTCTGTAACAAAAGATGGATATGTAATTATGTCTTCAGAAACTGGAGTCCTTGAAATACCTCCTAATAACATTAAATATCATGGAAGACTTGAACCCGGAAAAATGTTTCTTGTAAATATGGATGAGGGACGTATAATTGAAGATGAAGAAATAAAAACTAAGATTTCAAAAAAACATCCGTATAAAAAATGGTTAGCTGAAAATCTTTTGACCTTAAAAAATATTCCATACACAGGTAATATAACTCCAAATGAAAATGAAGATTTTGAAATTAGAATGAGAATATTTGGATATACCGATGAAGATATTAAAACTATAATTAATCCCATGAGTAAATATGCTAAAGAAGCTATTGGTTCAATGGGAACAGATACTCCGTTAGCTGTTCTTTCCGATAAACCTCAATTACTTTTTAATTATTTTAAACAATTGTTTGCTCAGGTTACCAACCCCCCGCTTGATGGTATAAGAGAAGAAATAATTACAGATACTAGTTTATCTATCGGAAGTGAATTTAATTTATTTGAAATTTCATCTAATCATTCCAAAAAACTAAGTATTCAAAATCCTATCATTTCAAATGAAGATCTAGACAAAATTAAATTTATTAAAAGCAAACACTTTAAAAGTTCCTCTATTTCAACTTTATATGAAATAAAAGCGGGACTAAATGGTCTAGAAAAAGCTTTAGAAAAAATAGTTGAATCAACAGAAAAAGCTATAGAAAATGGAGTAAATATTATTATACTTTCAGATCGGGGAGTATCAAAATTAATGGCTCCAATACCTATTCTACTTGCCACCTCTCATGTTCATAATTCATTTAAAAGGCTTAAAAAAAGATCTAAATTTGGAATAATTATTGAATCAGCTGAGCCTAGAGAACCTCACCATTTTGCATTATTATTTGGATACGGTGCAAGTGCAATTAATCCTTTTATGGTTAATGAAATTATTATCAATCAGGTTAGTCAAGAAAATATTAATATTAAACCTATTAATGCTATAGCTAATTATAATAAAGCTGTAGCTAAAGGACTAGTCAAAATAATGAACAAAATAGGGATATCTACTCTTCACTCCTATAGGGGTGCTCAAATTTTTGAAGCACTTGGCTTATCTGAAAATTTTGTTAATCAATATTTCTATAATACAGCAACAAGAATTGAAGGAATAGGTTTGTACGAAATTGAAAAAGAAATAAGTCATAGACATAGCAAAGCATATACTTATGAATCAAAAACAGGTCTTCCTCTTGAAATTGGAGGAGAGTACAGGTGGAGAAGAGATGGTGAAGTTCATTCGGTTAATCCAATGACAATCGCCAATTTACAAAAAGCCGTTAGACAAAAAAACCCTAATTCATATAAATCTTTTTCTAAAATGATCAATGATCAAAATGAGAAGTTAATGACCATAAGGGGTTTATTTGAATTTTCAAGTTTTGATCCAATACCTATTGATCAAGTAGAACCATGGACACAGATAGTTAAACGATTTAAAACTGGAGCTATGTCTCTTGGATCAATAAGTCAAGAAGCCCATGAAAACCTGGCAATAGCAATGAATACAATTGGAGGAAAAAGTAATTCCGGAGAAGGAGGAGAAGATCCAAAAAGATTTATTCCCAATAAAGAAGGAGTTATTAAAAACTCTGCTATAAAACAAGTTGCTTCAGGCAGGTTTGGTGTTTCTAGTCATTTTTTAAGTTCTGCTAAAGAAATTCAAATTAAAATGGCACAGGGAGCAAAACCAGGTGAAGGGGGTCAACTACCTGGACCAAAAGTGAATCCATATATAGCATCTGTAAGAAATTCAACTCCCTATGTAGGATTAATTTCACCTCCTCCTCACCATGATATATATTCAATTGAAGATCTATCTCAATTAATCTATGATTTAAAAAACGCAAATCGATCTGCTCGAATAAATGTAAAGTTAGTTTCAGAAGTAGGGGTCGGAACTATAGCAGCTGGAGTTGCTAAAGCAAAAGCTGATGTTATATTAATTTCTGGGTTTGACGGTGGTACAGGAGCGTCACCTCTCACATCATTAAAACATGCAGGTCTCCCCTGGGAATTGGGAATTGCTGAAGCTCAACAGACTCTCGTAATTAATAACCTTAGAAGCAGAATTATTCTTGAATGTGATGGTCAAATGAAAACAGGAAGAGATGTTGCTATTGCATGTTTATTAGGGGCTGAGGAGTTTGGATTTTCTACAGCACCTCTTATAGCCTCAGGATGCATAATGATGCGAGCTTGCCATTTAAATACATGTCCTGTTGGAATTGCAACTCAAGATCCTGAATTACGAAAAAATTTCAAGGGCAAACCTGAACATGTAATTAATTATATGCATTTTGTGGCTGAAGAATTAAGAGAAATTATGTCAGAATTAGGTTTTAGAACTATAGATGAAATGGTAGGACAATCTCAGAAACTTAATATGAAGAAAGCTATAAATCATTATAAAGCTAAAGGAATCGATCTTTCAAAAATTCTTTATAAACCTAAAATTCCTTCAGAATATAGAGAGCGAAATACAATTCCACAAAATCACAACCTTGAAAATGCTTTAGATTTTAAAATTCTTAAGTCTGCCCAGCCTTCATTAAAGAAAAAACAAAATCTAAACCTAGTATTTTCAATCAAAAATACAGATAGAGCAGTTGGAGCAATTATAAGTAATGAAATTTCAAAACTATATGGATCAGAAGGTCTTCCTAAAGAGACTTTGAAGATTAATTTTAACGGAACAGCCGGACAAAGTTTTGGAGCATTTTCTGTTACTGGATTATTAATGAAAATTGATGGTAATGCTAACGATTATTTTGGTAAAGGACTCTCGGGAGCTACATTGATAGCTAAAGTTCCTGAAGAAGCAACTTTTATTCCTCATAATAATATAATTATTGGAAATGTGTCCTTATATGGGGCTACAAAAGGTGAAGCTTATATCAATGGAATTGCTGGAGAAAGGTTTTGTGTAAGAAACTCAGGAGCAAAAGCAGTTGTTGAAGGTGTTGGGGATCATGGATGTGAATATATGACAGGAGGAATTGCAGTTATTCTAGGAGATATTGGAAGAAATTTTGCGGCAGGAATGAGTGGAGGAATCGCATACATATATAATGAAAATAATTTTTTTGATGACAAAAAATTTAATTTAGAAATGATAGAATTAGAAAATTTATTAGAAAATGATTTTGATGAATTAAATACTCTTTTAAATAATCATTTTAATTTCACAAAAAGTCCCAAAGCAAATTATATTTTAAATAATTGGAAAAAATCAAAAAATAATTTTATAAAAGTTATGCCTAATGATTATAAAAAAGCATTAAAAATACTTTCAAATAAGGTTGTTGAAAATAATTCTTGAAATGGGAAAAATAAAAGGTTTTATTGAATTTGATAGGTTAAAAGAGCCTACAATAGCTCCAAAAAAAAGAATAAAAAACTTCAAAGAATTTACAATACCTCCAAATCAAAAAAAACTTGAAGAGCAAGGTGCTCGTTGTATGGATTGTGGAGTTCCTTTTTGTCATAGCGGATGTCCTTTAGGAAATATGATCCCTGATTTTAATGATGCTATTTATAAAAATAAGTGGAAAAGTGCTTTAGATATACTTCATAGTACAAATAACTTTCCTGAGTTTACAGGAAGATTGTGCCCAGCTCCATGTGAGGAAGCGTGTGTTCTTGGAATAGTTAGTCCGCCAGTATCAATTGAATTAATTGAAAAATATATAGTTGAAAGAGGCTTTTCTGAAAACTGGATAAAAGCTAATCCTCCAAATAAGAGGACTAATAAAAAAATTGCTGTAATTGGTTCTGGACCATCAGGACTTGCAGCAGCTCAACAATTAAATAAAGCTGGTCATAATGTTACAGTATTTGAAAGAGATAATAAAATAGGTGGTCTTCTTCGGTATGGCATTCCCGATTTTAAAATGGAAAAACATATTATTGATAGGAGACTTGAAATTTTAATTAAAGAAGGAATCATTTTTAAGTGTAATGTTGATGTTGGAAAAAATATTAGCACTAAAGAGTTAGAAAAAAATTATGATATTATACTATTATCAACAGGTGCATCAGTTAAAAGAAAACTTCCTATTCCAGGTTCAGATTTAAAAGGCGTAATCCAAGCCATGGATTTTCTACCTCATAACAACAAAGCTATCGATAATCAACATAAACTTGATAAAAAATATAATGTAAAAGGATTAAATGTAATTGTTATTGGTGGAGGAGATACTGGTTCAGATTGTATTGGAACCTCAAATAGGCATGGTGCAAAAACTGTTATTAACTTTGAAATAATGCCCAAACCTTCCAAATATAGAACGGATAAATACCCATGGCCATATTGGCCATTTAAATTAACAAATTCATCCTCTCATGAAGAAGGCAGTCATAGAGAGTGGAGTATTTTAACAAAAGAGTTTTTAGGGGATAATAATGGTAACCTTAAAGGTTTGAAAACTATTGAAGTTAAGTGGGATACTAAGGATAATGAATCTCCAAGATTAATTGAAAAAAAAGATTCAGAAAAAGAGTGGCCTTGTGAAATAGCTTTATTGTCCCTTGGTTTTACAGGCCCTGAACAAGATCTTCCAAATCAATTTGGATTAACGATTGATAAAAAAGGAAATATTGAGGGTATAAATCATTACCAAACTAATAAACAAAATATTTTTGTAGCAGGAGACTGTCGAAGAGGTCAGTCTTTAATTGTTTGGGCAATTTCTGAAGGAAGAGAAGCCGCTTATCAAATTGATAAGTTTTTGATGGGAAAATCCAATCTCCCAAAAAAGAATTCTTCAGGTGATCTAGTATAAAAAAAACCCTTCATCAAAAATGAAGGGTTTTTAAAGAAGGCGGCGACATACTCTCCCACCAAATGGCAGTACCATCTGCGCTAATGGACTTAACTTCTCTGTTCGGAAAGGGAAGA
>MDTG01135291.1_pt1 | contig 11198 bp, 9 predicted proteins | sample 811421 | NCBI WGS metagenome assembly MDTG01 (sample SAMN05326645, study PRJNA326480) | marine metagenome | isolation source: seawater | place: Pacific Ocean: South East | collected 2011
AACCCAACATTGTTCCCCATTAGAGTGTGTATTAAGTTTTGATCTTTTTTTGTATCTTTTGAGTACTGAACTTGCAATAAATTTCTAGTTTCTGGATTTAATGTAGTACTCCATAATTCCTCTGGATTCATCTCTCCCAAACCCTTGAACCTTTGAATGTTCATCTTAGACCTTTCTACCTCTAATTCTTTCAAAAACTCTTTTGAACCTTTCTTTAATTTTTTTATATTTTGATTATTATCTAAAATATAATTTTCCAATTCTTTCTCATCTTTAATATAAATTCCTTTGGTGCCTTTATTAATTTTAAATAATGGCGGTTGAGCTAAATAAACATGACCATTTTCAATCAATTTATTAAATGGTTGATTATTAAAAAAAGTTAATAGTAATGCTCTAATATGTGAACCATCTACGTCCGCATCTGTCATGATAATAATTTTTCCATATCTTAGATCTTTTAAATCTATCTCTTGTGCTTTAGGATCTAGACCAAGAGCATTAATCAAAGTTACAATTTCATTAGAAGAAATCATTTTGGACAAGGCTTTGGTTCTTTGATCAGAGCCATTTTTATTTCCATTTTTTTTAATCTGCAAGTCTTCAACATAAGTATTTAAAATTTTTCCTCGTAATGGTAATACAGCTTGATTAGCTCTATTTCTTCCCTGTTTAGCAGAGCCTCCCGCTGAATCTCCCTCAACAATAAAAAGTTCTGTACCATCTTGTTTGCCAATCTGACAATCAGCTAATTTTCCAGGAAGCCCACTTAATTCTAGCGCTCCTTTTCTTCTTACATTTTCTCTTGCTTTTCTTGCTACATCCCTTGCCATAGCGGCCTGGATAATCTTAGCTAAAATTATTTTTGAAACCGTCGGATTTTGATCAAACCAAATTGATAATTTTTCATTAACAATTGTTTCAACTATTGTTCTGATCTCTGAGGAAACTAATTTATCTTTTGTTTGAGATGAAAACTTAGGGTCTGGGATTTTTGTGGAAATTACACAAGTTAAACCTTCTTTAATATCATCACCAGAAATTGTTAGTTTATTCTTTTTTAATAAATTTTGTTCACTTGCATATTTATTTATTACTCGTGTTAATGCACTTCTAAAACCTAATAAGTGAGTTCCCCCATCTTTTTGATGAATGTTGTTTGTATATGGATAAATATCCTCAGAATACCCCCCATTCCATTTCAAAGAACATTCAATTTCAACATTTTGTTTATTTCCTTCTATATAAATAGGTTTTTTAAATAAATCGTTTCCATTTTTATTTTGTAGCTTTTCTCTTTTTAAGTCTAAAAATTCTACAAACTCTAAAACACCACCCTCAAATTTAAAATCTTGTATTTTTTCTTTTTTTTGAGTGGCATCAATAATAGTTATTTTTATCCCTTTGTTTAAAAACGCTAATTCTCTCATTCTCTTAATAAGGATGTTTGCACTAAATTTAATTGATGAAAAAATTTCTTTTGAAGGCAAGAAAGTTATTTTAGTTCCTGTTTCTTTTGATTTACCAATGACTTTTAAAGGAGATTTAGCTTCACCATTTTTAAACTCTATAAAAAATTTTTTTCCATCACGATTAATCTCTAATTTCAAATTTTCTGATAAAGCATTAACCACAGAAACGCCCACTCCATGAAGACCACCTGAGACTTTATATGAGTCATGATCAAATTTACCACCTGCATGTAATTGAGTCATTATAACTTCAGCTGCAGATTTTTTTTCTCCTTTATGAAGATCTACGGGAATACCACGTCCATCATCGCTTACAGTAATTGTTCCTTCTGAGTTTATTTTGACATAAATATTTTTACAATGTCCAGCTAATGCTTCATCAATTGAATTATCTACAACTTCATAAACCATATGATGAAGACCTGTTCCATCATCAGTGTCACCTATATACATTCCTGGTCTTTTTCTGACCGCTTCTAATCCCTTTAGAACTTTAATTGAGTCCGCTTTGTATGTATTTTTATTAATCATTTTTTAAATTTTCGGAAAAAAAAATTATATCACTTTTTACAAGAAAATGTTTATTTATAATTCTAAAATAATACTAATAAACTTAAATTTACCCCAAAAAATAAGCTTTATTTAACGGCGGAGAGAGTGGGATTCGAACCCACGATAGAGCTTCCTCTATACACGCTTTCCAAGCATGCGCCTTAGACCGCTCGGCCATCTCTCCATCAATATAAACTTAATATTTTTTTTAATCTTTTAAGAGTCCTTATTTGTCTTTTGTAAAATCTTTTAAAAATATTATATTTTAAATCTCGTTTTGCTAAAAAAGGATAGTTTTTATTATGATCCCAAGTTCTTTTTTCATCTTTTTCACCCCAATCAAATTCATAAGCTGATAAAGGTTTAACAAAATTTATTTTACATAATAAAGAAAATACACTTTGATCATGTCTATTTTCAATAAATTTTTCAAAATTCTTTATCTTTGATGGTGTATCATCAATTAAATCAAATCTTTTTTCAAATACACTCAGCCATTTTAATATGAAGGTTTTGGTTTTAATGTCTTTTCTTAGAAAAATATTTCCTGCAGAAAATTGGGGTGAGTGGGTTACCTTAATATCATCTAATTTTTCAAAATAATCAAATACATCTGCTTTTGTAAATTTAAATTCTTCTCTTTCTGAAAATTTTATTCCATTAGACTGTTCATTGATAAGTGGAAAATATTGAAAAGCTAAAAGTGATTGATCAGCCTCATTTAATAAATCTAAATAATCATAGAATCTTTTTGAATTAGTTTTATTAATATGAAAGCCAATGTCTAAATAATGGATAATGTCACCTTCATTTACTTTTTCTAAAATATCTAGGAGTATCAAAGGTTTCCAATACCAATAAACATATCCACGCTTTTTTCCTAGATTTAAGTAATAATTAATTTTTTTTTTGTTGGCAGTGGTCAAATCATTTGGTGTTATTACTTTTATTTTATCATAATAGTTTGAGTTTTTTGCTTGTAAAATAAATCTATCTATACTTCTTTTCAAATCCAGAGTTGCAAAAGAAACTAAAATTATATTTCTATTTTTGTACATTTTTCAGTTTTTTTTCCCATTCTAAACAGCGTCTTATTGATAATAATAAATTTTGATTTTTTGGTTTCCATTTAAATTTCTTTATAATTAAAGAATTATCTGCGTATATATTCGAAATTTCATTTTTTCTTTTTTTCAAAAATATTATTTTTATTTTTCTATTAATAACTTTTTCAAAGGCTTTAATTACATTTAAAATCGAAAGACCTTTTCCATAACCACAATTAATTACAATCCCATTTTTTATTCTATTTAATTTTTTGAGGAAAAATTTGTGAATTTGAACAATATCATTTATATCAATAAAATCTCTTACACAAGTTCCATCATTTGTTTTGTGTTTGTTTCCAAAAACTTTTATTGTTGGATTTTTTTTAATTGCTTTAATTGATAATATTTTAAACAATTGACCATAATTTTTTATAGGGCCGATTTTTCCACTTTTGCTAGCACCAATAACATTAAAATATCTCAGAATTATATATTTTATTTTATTTTCTTCACAAAATTTTTTTATATTTTTTTCAGCTAAAAATTTTGTTTTTCCATAAAGATTAATGGGTTTTGGTAGTAAATTTTCCTTACATTTAACAATTTTATTACCACTATAAATAGCTGCTGTTGATGAAAAAATAAAATTTTTTACTTTGGAGTTTTTCATTGCTTCGAGAACACTTTTTGTTCCATCAATATTATTTCTATAATAAAATTTTGGCCTTCTTTGTGCTTCTTGAAGACTTAATTTGGCAGCTAAGTGAATAATAATTTCTATCTTCTCTTTAAAGATTATCTTTTTTAAAGCTGAAGTTCTTCTTACATCTAATTTATAAAATTTCACCTTTTTTGATAAAAATCTTCTAAAACCAGTAGATAAATTGTCTATGACAACAATTTTATTTTTTTTTAACAACGCTTCTGTAATGTGACTTCCTATAAACCCAGCACCTCCTGTAATTAATATTTTCATTATCTAATATTTTCAAAAATAAAATTAAGCATCAATAAATACCCAAGGTTGCTCTTTATACTTGGTATATTTTTTAAACCAAAATGATAAAAATCTTTCAGATAAATATGCATAAATTCTTGTTTTGTCATAACCGTGTAAGTTTTCAAAACCAAATTCTTGCTCACATCTTTTTAGCCATTCAAACAAAATTTCAAACCATTTATGAATAATCCTTTTTTTTGAAATAAACATTATATGTGGGTTAAATTTTGTATTTTCCTTAACATAATTTAAAAAATCATTTCTATCATTTGAGTCTAGAAGATTTATTGCTTTCTTAAGATTTCCATAACCATGATGCATATCAAACTGTAGTTCAATATTTTGATATTTTGCCAAAAAAAATATGGATGGATTTCTAATTAAATTTCTCCAACCCCTTTTAATTAACTTTGTTTTTTTAACACCGTTAGTGTTGATTGGCGAACAAATTAAGGCCTCAATATCTTGGGTTTCGTCAATTTCTCTCAACAAATATTGGTTTATATTTAATTTATTTATTTTTGTTTTTGGTGACTCTTTTACCCAATATCTTCTTTTTTGACAAAAACCAATCCATGAATCTTCATCTTCATTTTTTAATAAATTTTTCCAAAACCAGTAATGAAAAGTTAACTCAGAATAATATTTTTCTTTATAAAAAATATTATCTTGTATTTGACAATTTAAATACGACTCTGGAGATTGTTCTTTGCCTACCCATGCAAAATTAAAGTTTTTATCTTTAATAAAATTAATTTCTTTGTTGGTAACACAATAAAATTTTATTTCTTTCATATATTTTCTTATAAAATTTTTTCAATTTATTTTCTTAACAATAAACACTAAACTTTTTTTTGCTTTAATAAATAAAGTTTCATATTTATTGTTTAAGATGCAATTCACAACTTCCCATATTGTAATTGTTTTAAATGGAATGTCTTCGATTACTAAAAATCCACCTTTTTTAAGATAATTTAAACTTGATATAATTACGTTAATATTTGCATAAGATGCATGTAAACCATCATCAATTATTAAATCAAAATTAGATCCTATTTTTTGGTATAATTTATTTATTGAATTTAAGTTGGTTTGATCTACATAATCAGTTTTAATTCTTGTTTCTTGAAATAAAATTTCTTTATCAATATCAGCTCCATATATTTTTGCTTTTGGAAAAAAATCTTTAAATGCTCTTACTGATGCACCTGGTTTACCATAAATTCCCATATTTGAAATTAAATTTTCATTATCCGTACCAAGTCCAATCTCTAAAACTTTTTTAACATTATTTCTTTTTTTAAATAATGATCCATAAACTAGATGATAATTGTGAATTTTTGATTTATCACTATTATACTTATTGAAATAACTTTTTATTAATTCAATATTTTTTTTCATTTTACTTTTATTTGAAAATTTTTCAGCAGAGATAATCTTTGTTTCAATTTTTAATGATGAAATAAGTTTTGATAATATTGGAAAAATTTTATTGATACCGGCTTGAGTGTGATAACCAAGCTCCTTTGAATTTCCAGCAGAAGATGGTACAAAAATTTCAAAATTTTTAATTAAAAATTTTTCTATACCGTTTTTTAAAACTAGCCATTTAATACTTAAATTTTTTTTCAAATTTTACTCAATTCTTATCTTTCTTATTCTTATATAATTGATTAGTTCTTAAATCATTAGAATAATAATAAAAAATCAAAAAATGGAAAAAGGTTTTTATATAATGACTAAATAAATTTTTTAAAATGATTTTTAAAAAACCAATAGTAGTTTGTTTTCTTCTAAGCATACCTTTATTTTTTTTTCCAAGATGTCTATGTTCATAAGTAATATGCTTAAAGTCTAATTTTCTTGAAACCTCCCTTTGAAAATTTGTTAACTTACCATCTAAATTAATTCTTAAAAATAATATGGGATTTTGAATACATCTATTTTGTAGATAGTTTGATTGACCTATAAGTTCATATTCGGAAAATAATGATCCTCGAAATTCCTTATGAATTTTAAAAATATTTTGAAGAATGGTTTTAATTATTTTTTTTTTTATATTCTTTTTATCATTACTTTTTTTTAATATATTTTTTAAGAAGAAATCATAATCCTTTTTGCATATAGATATGAATTGATTTAAAAAAGAAATATTATATCTGGGAAAAAATTTTAAAATATTTTTATTAGTAAGATAATAATCTTTATTATTTTCGTAAAAATTACCATAGTTGATAGAATTATCTTTTTTAAAAAATTCTATTTTATTTAATATTATAGTATCCGCATCCCAGATTATTAAATTTTTATTTTTTTTAATAAAATCAAAAGCAAATGAAATCTTTAAAATTTGTTGATAATACCACTTAAGTCTCTTGCTAAATTTTTTTTGATAGCTGACTTTCTTAGATAATTCTAAAAATATTTTGTTAAAATCATTAAATGGAAAAATATTATCTTCATTAATTATGTTTATTCCTTCAAAATTTAATTTTTTCTTAAATTCTTTAATTTGTCTCTTTGGACAAATAACAAAAATTTTAACAGATCCATAAATTTTTTTAAAATTATAATAATTCTCTTTAATTAGAGGTATATTATGATTAAGAGATACCTGGCAAAGTATAGGAATAAAATTCGACATTAATCTAATAATAATTATAAATTTTATTTTTGTGTTATTAAAAAATTAATATTAATCTAGCTTAATAATAATAACTACCAAAAATTACTTTTTTTATGAATAACAAACTTTTGAAAAAATTATCAAATATTTTTGGATATAAATTAGTTGAAAAAAGCCTTATTAAGAATAATCAAATTATTTCAAAAAACTCATCATTAAATTTAAGACTAGTTTTAGATAATATCTTTAAAAAAAATAAGATAGACTCTTTAATTCAAATAGGAGCTAATGATGGAATTGCTTTTGATGAGTTAAATTTTTTTATTAAAAGATATAAAATTGAAAGTATTTTAGTTGAACCTATAATTGAAAATTTTAATAAACTTCAAAATAATTATAAAAATCATGAATTTGTTAAACTTGAAAATAGTGCAATTTCTGATGAAAATACAATCAATTACTTATACAAAGTTGATACAAAATTTCTTGATCATTATGGAAATCATATTCCTGCAATTTCTTCTTTTGATAAAAATCATTTAATAAAACATGGTGTTAAAAATTCACATATTAAAAAAGTTAAAATTAATTCTCTTACAATTAATGATTTATTAAATAAATATAAATTGAATAAATTAGACTTAATTTTTGTCGATGCTGAAGGTTATGATGGTAATATAGTATATGACCTCTTAGTCAATACCTCTTTAAAACCAATTATAATTTTTGAATATATTCATATAAAAAATCAAATTTTTGAAAACTTAATAAATAAACTTATAGATAAAAAATATTTGTATTTTAGTATTTCGGAATGTGTTGTTGCTATTCCTGAAAATAAAAAAATTGAAATAAATTTTTAAAATAATAAAAATTTTTTGTATTTTTCAATATTATCTCTTAAATATTTAGGAAATTTATCATCAAAATCTACAACTTTATAAGTATGACCTCTATTAAATAGATCAATTCTATTTTCTATTTTTTTTGAAATTATTTTTTCATCACTATATTTTATCCCAGAAAATTCACTGTGAGCGAATGTTTTTAATTTTAGTGATATCTCTTCTGGTGATTGAATATTATTAAAATGCCATCCTCCATTTTCAAATAATTCAATATTTTTTTCTTTATCAAATCGGAAAAAATTATATTTTAGATTTTTTGATTTTATTTTTTGCCTTAAAAAATTTATTGATTTAATGTCTTTTTTTTTTGCAACTCTGGTACCTTCCCACGGAGACTCATAAGGATTAAATAAATTAAACTTATAATTAAAACAATTCTGCATAAATATCCCATATTTTTTATTAAGTTTAAAATTCTCAAGAATGTTTGGATTCATTATTTCATCTGGATCAGAAAAAAAAATATAATCTTCAGGTTCAGCAAAATTTACCTGTTTTAAAAGATCCTCTCTTTGTATTGCTTGATTTTCCCATCTATTTGAATTTTTAGGAAATGCTTTTTCTATAAAAGAATATTTTATTTTTTTTTTGTCGTAATAATCTTTTAAAATAAATTTTTTTTCCTTTTGATTACCTTTGTGATCGAATTTCGACTCACAAACAACAAAATAATCTACAAATTCTGATAAAATATTGTACCTAATTTCAAACATAAAATTATTATCAAAAAAAGTAATACAATCTAAAATTTTATTTTTATGCATTGTGCCATTCTTCAATGATTTTAGAATTTAATATAGTCTCTTCTAAATTCATTCCTGGAAAACTAGGTTTGGTCTCTTTATTAATTATATTTTTACTTATTTTTTCTATTTGATAGGTATAAATGTTTTTGAAAGTATTTAACTCTAAAACTTGATTGGAATTACTAATTTTTTTTGTAATTTTGTTACCCTTCCATGTATCGTTGATGATCAAATCTCCTTTGCTTCCTTTTATAACACTTTTATTACCCAAATCTTGTTTAAATGAAGATTGAATTTTTGATCTAAATTCTGTTTTAAAAAATAATTCACCAGTAGACTCTATGTCGACTCCTGTAACACCCATTTCTTTATCAATGTTAGTTAACTTAATATCATTAATATTATTGCTTGAAATTAGTGACCCTATTAATAAACTAAATGATGAAGGGTAGCATCCTAAATCAAAAATACATCCTCCACCTAAATCTTTGTTAAACTTTCTATCTTTATGATCAATTTTTTTTTTTTTTATTAAAGAAAAAAAATTTTTTTTTTGTTAATAAATTCACTCCAAAAGTTGAGTCCATTGAAATTAGATTTCCAATATCATTATTCTTGATTATTTTAATAATCAATTCTATTTGAGGGAGATACCTATACATAAAAGCTTCGCTAAAGAATAAATTTTTATTTAATAAATTTTTTTGAATATCTCTTGAGTGCTCAAAATTTAATAATGCAGGTTTTTCAACTAAAACATTTTTTTGAAATTTAATACTTTCTATTATCCAATAATGATGGATAGAATTTGGTAGTGCTAAATATACAATATCAATATCTTTACAAGATAATAAATCGTTATAATCTTTAAATAGAAACCTGTTTTCTAATTTATATCGACCTTTAAAATAGTCTAATCTATTTGTGTCTTTACTAGCTACAGCTAATAACTTTGCATTTTCTGTTTCTTCAAATCCATCGGAAAACAACTCGGCAACTCTCCCTAGGCCAATAATTCCCCAATTAATTTTTTTCATAAACTATTCTTTTTGAATTTTTAGAACCCCAATAAATGCTTCTTGAGGTATCTCTACTCTTCCAAATTGTTTTGACCTGGCTTTACCTTTTTTTTGTTTTTCTAAAAGTTTTCTTTTTCTATCCGTTGCACCACCTCCATGAATTTTCGTCAAAACATCTTTTTTGTAACCTTTGATTGTTTCTCTAGCAATTATTTTTCCTCCAATTGCAGCTTGAACCGGTATCATAAAATTATGTCTCGGTATTAAATCTTTCAACTTTTCACATACTTCTCTACCAGTTCTTTGAGCAAAATCTTTATGAATCATCATTGCAAGAGCATCTACGGGTTCTCCATTAACTAAAATTCCTAATTTAACTAAATCACCTTCTCTATGTTCGATAATTTCATAGTCAAAACTAGCATAACCACTAGTCATGGATTTAATTCTATCATTGAAATCAAAAACTACTTCATTTAATGGAAGTTCATAACTTAGCACCGCCCTGTTTCCTGAATAGCTTAAATTATTCTGAATACCTCTTTTATCTTGGCAAAGTTTAATTATTGATCCTAGATACTCGTCAGGTGTTATAATTGTTGCTTTAATCCATGGTTCCTCTATCAACTTAATAAGTGTTGGATCTGGAAGACTAGATGGGTTTTGTAGATCTAAAATTTTTCCGTTATTTAAATTAACTTTATATACCACACCTGGAGTAGTTGTAAGCAAGTTAACATCAAACTCTCTTTCCAATCTTTCAGTGATAATTTCAAGATGAAGTAGACCTAAGAAACCACATCTAAATCCTAAACCTAGTGCTGATGATGATTCAGCTTCAAATGAAAAACTTGCATCATTTAGTTGCAATTTAGCTAATCCATCTTTTAATTTTTGATACTCTGAACTGTCGACTGGAAATAACCCACAAAAAACTACTGGTTTACTTGGTTTAAAACCAGGTAATGCCTCAATAACAGGTTTAGTAGCGTCACATATGGTATCCCCAACTTTTGTTTCAGACAAAACTTTTATTCCTGTTGTAATAAAACCTATTTCACCAGAATTTAATTCATTTATATCCTTTGCTTTAGGTGTAAAAACACCAACTTTTTCTACTACGTAATCTTGGTTGGTGGAGAGCATTTTAATTTTCATATTTTTTTTAATTTTACCATTAATTACTCTTATTAATATGACAACTCCTAAATAAGTATCGTACCAACTATCAACTAACAAACATTTTAAATCTTCATTAGGTTTACCTTCTGGACTGGGTAATTGACTTATAATTTGTTCTAAAATTTCCTCGATACCTTCACCAGTTTTTCCAGAACAAGGGACAGCATTTTCAGTATCTATACCAATAACATCTTCAATCTGTTGTTTTGTTTTTTCTAAATCTGAAGCTGGTAAATCAATCTTATTTAACACAGGTATAATTTCATGATTTATATCTAATGCTTGATAAACATTTGCTAGTGTTTGTGCTTCTACTCCTTGGGTGCTGTCCACAATCAATATTGAACCCTCACAAGCATACAAAGAGCGACTAACTTCATAACTAAAATCTACATGGCCAGGTGTATCTATTATATTTAAAACATATTCTTTGCCATTTTTTGCTTTATAATTCAATTTAACTGTTTGAGCCTTAATGGTTATCCCTCTCTCTCTTTCAATATCCATCGAGTCAAGAACTTGCGCTTTCATCTCTCTTTCAGTTAAGCCACCACATTTATGAATAATTCTATCAGCAATAGTTGATTTTCCATGATCTATATGAGCTATAATTGCAAAATTTCTTATGTTATCAATAGTGCTCA
>MDTG01189817.1_pt1 | contig 11198 bp, 10 predicted proteins | sample 811421 | NCBI WGS metagenome assembly MDTG01 (sample SAMN05326645, study PRJNA326480) | marine metagenome | isolation source: seawater | place: Pacific Ocean: South East | collected 2011
AATTTTTTTTTTTTCTGTTCCATACCGATTTGCAAAAATAAATAAATAAAAGTTTTTCTTTTTTCTTAAATAATTAATAATTTTATTTTTCAATTTTATACCTTTAAATTTAAACATATAATTTTTTTTATAATTTAATACATTATCTATATTTAAAAAAATAGCTGGTTTATTGAACTTTTTAAAAATAAAATTATTGGCAAATTTTAAATTCTTTGGTGTACCTATATCAATAAAAAAATTTGAAAATACTTTTCCAAATATTTTTTTTTCCTCGATTAATTTAGGTATTAAATCATCTTCTAAACTTATTTTTTTTTTTGATATATAATTCAAAAAACTTTTTTTTAAATAGTATATACCACCGTTCATATAATTTTGTTTAAAATTACTAGCTGATATTTGAATTAAATTATTTTTTTCTAACTTTAAATTATTTAATTTTTTATTATTTTTATAATTAATATTTTTTGTTAAAGCTAAAACGCCTAAACAATTTTTTTTTTTAGAATATTGAACTAAATTTAAAAAATTAACATCAAAAACTGTATCTCCATTCATTAAAAAAAAATCATCTTTAATTTTTTTTTTTATTTCATACAAAGCTCCACCCGTTCCATTTAGGTTTTTCTCAATTAAAACGTGTATTTTACAAAGATTAAAAACTTTTCCATCATATTTCTCTTTTATTTGATCGCCCCTATAGCCAGCAATTATATATATATTTTTGAAACAGTACTTTGATATTGTAAATAAAACATAATCTAAGAAATGATATCCTGATACTTTGACCAATGATTTTGGTAATGATCCGGTATAACCTTTTAATCTAGTTCCTTTGCCACCTGCTAAGATTACGATATCTTTCATTTTTATAAATTATTTTTAAACACTCTATTTAAACATTTTTTTATTGAGAATTAAATATTTGTAATAATTAATTAATCTTTTTATATTAAGTATACATTAATTTATGTCATCAAAATCAAAAAAAAAAATTGCAATTGTTACTGGGGGAGCTGGGTTTATTGGCAGTCATTTAGTAGATCTTTTGTTAAAAAAAAATTATGAAGTTAGAGTTATTGATAATCTTTCTGGAGGTAGACTAGAAAATTTAAAACAACATAAAAAAAATAAAAAATTCAAGTTTAAAAAAAAAGACATAAATAAAATATCATATAGAGACAAATATTTCAGCAAAGTAAAATATGTTTTTCATTTAGCAGGAATTGGGGATGTTGTTCCCTCAATTGAAAATCCATCTGGCTACATGATGACAAATGTACAAGGTACAATAAATATTTTAGAAGCAGCAAGATTTGCAAAGGTTAAAAAATTTGTTTATGCGGCATCATCTTCATGTTATGGAATATGTAATAAAAAAACCACAGAACAAGAAAAAATTGATCCTCAATATCCTTATGCTTTAAGTAAAAATCTTGGAGAGCAAACTGCACTTCATTGGAATAAAGTTTATAATTTGCCAGTGAATTCAATTAGAATATTTAATGCTTACGGTCCGAGAGTTAGAACAATAGGTGCTTATGGTGCAGTTTTTGGTGTATTCTTTAAACAAAAATTAGCAAACAAACCACTAACAATAATTGGAGATGGAAATCAATCCCGTGATTTTATTTACGTCACTGATGTTGCTGATGCTTTTTTAAAAGCAGCCACAACTAGCTTTAAAGGTCAGATCTATAATTTAGGAAATAGTAATCCTAAATCAGTTAATAAATTAGCTAAATTACTTAGTGATAAAAAAATATTTATACCGGATCGACCAGGTGAACCAAGAAAAACCTGGGCCAATACAAATAAAATTAGAAAACAATTAAAATGGAAACCTGTTGTTAAGTTCGAGGAAGGAGTTAAAGAAATGTTGAAAGATATTTATCTATGGAAAAATGCACCTCTTTGGACACCAAAAAACATTAAATCAGCAACTAAATTATGGTTTAAATATTTGAAATAATATTAAATTAACTTATTCTTAAGTTAAATTAGGAATTCAAAATTGAAAAACAAACACACAAATTTTTTTTTAAAAAACGGATACTGTAAATTAGATCTTTTTACAAAAAAAGAAATTGATCAATTCTTAACTTTACTAAATAAAAGAATTAAAATTTTATGTAAAGAAATTAAAAAGTTGGATAATTCAGAAATAAAAAATTTCCACAAGAATTATAATTCTCAAAGTATTAGAAAAAAACTTTTAAACCCAAAGACAAGATATATTAATATTAAGCCTAAAAAAATTTTATCAAATAAAGCAAAAAAGAAAATTCTTGCTTTAATGAATGAATTTTGGGGGCATAAAATAAGTTCAATTTGGTGGGTAGGTTCCCCTAAAAAAAAACAAGTTAAGCTTAATTCTGTAGGCTTTAGAGTGGTAAGACCTGAAAAAAAAAAGGATGGAGGTGCCGAACATATTGATGCATATAATAATGATAAGAATGCTTTTTTTACCCTCTGGATACCACTTATTGGTTTCGGCAAAAAATACACATTAAAAATAGCTCCCAAGAGTCATTTACATCATCATAATTTAAAAAACTACAAAGCAGACAATAAATATATATCCAGAACTTTTAAGAACTCTTATATAAAAAAATTTAATTTCATAAGACCAAATTTAAAAAAAGGCCAAGCTTTAATACATCATCCCAACTTAATTCATGGAGGAAATGTTAATTTAGGAACACAAACAAGAGTAAGTATTGAGATAAGATTTTTTGATAAGAAAAAATTTGACATAAATAAATCATTCGATAATTCTTTAGTAAACTAAAATTTGAATTGAAAAAAAATAATCTTATAATTTTAGCAGATAGCAGATATTCTAATTTTGGCTTAGGGGATTACCTCAGAGTTCTTAGTTTTATACCAAACTTAAAGTATACTAATCTAATTTGGATATCAGATGAAAAATTATTTCCTATAGCAAAAAATTGTGATTTTATTTCTTCTATACATAAGATTAATACCAAAGATGCAAAGATAAAAATAATTGAGTCTGATTTGATAATTGATCTTTTTAACAAAAAGGTAAAACATGAAAACTCAATTTTAATTCATTCTATTTTAAAAAAAACTAAAAATATAAAGATTAATACAGAAAATATATGTGATTATTTAGCAAATTATTTTAAAATTAAAAAATACAAACTATTTACAAATAAAAAAAATTTAAAAAAAAAAAATTCAATTTTTTTTAATTGGATTGTTCCAAAAGACTGGAGAATGAAAGAGTATCCAATTAGTGAGTGGAAAAAATTAGAAATAATTATTAAAAAAAATTTTCCAAAAATAAAAATAATTTGGCAAAAAAATAATGATAATTTACATAAATTATTTAAAAAAATAGAAAATTCAAAAATAATTATTTCTACAGTTGGACTTGGTAGTCACATAGGTATGCTTTTCAACAAAAAAATTATTTTATTATGTGGCCCCACTTATTTTAGTGAAATTAGTGATTTTAAACAAACAAAGGTCATTAAATCATCAAATTTATGTGAAATTCATAAAAAAAAACTAAATTATAAAGTAAGTAGTTGCAGTTGTATGAGAGGAATAAAAAGTAAAACAATTTTTTTTGCCATTAAAAAAATGCTATAGAAATGTATGTTTAAAATTGTAAATACTCCAATAAAAATAGGAAACCAAATTATTAGGAATAGAACTGTAAGCTCTCCCGTTAGCATCAATAAAGCTAGTGAGAACGGCGAGGTTACAGATAACATAATTAGTTTTTTTTCAAATTTATCAAAAAATAATCTGGGGATGGTCACAATTGGAGCTGTTTCCGTTTCAGAGGAAGGAACAGACACAAAAAATGGAATGAGAATTGGAGAGGATAGATATTTAGAAGGACTTAAAAATCTGGCATTAGAGATAAAAAAATATGGAGCAAAATCATCTATTCAATTATTTCATGTGGGTGCTCAAGGTAATTCTCATCTTTCAAATAAACGAGTAGTTGGCCCATCAAAATACATAGTGCCAGATATTGGTATTGAAGCTCAAGTATTAACTATAGATGAAATAAAGAAAATTGAGGACGAATTTGTTAAAGGAATTATCCAAGCATACGAAGCTGGTTTTGATTTTATTGAGATACATATGGCTCATGGATATCTTTTGCATGAATTTTTGTCACCACATATGAATAAAAGGGAAGATGAATATGGGGGTAGTGAAAATAATAGAATTAGGATTGTTAAAAATATTATTGAAAAATTAAACAAAATAAAAAAGTTAAACAATTTAGCGGCAAGGTTAACAGCTGATGATTTTCATGAAGATGGGCTTAATTTAAAGAAAATAAATAATTTAGTTAAGTATCTAGATGAAAATAACTTCTGTTATTACTCTGTGACAGCAGGGATTTATGAAACCGCCAAACAAAAGTATATTCATATGAAAGAAGGTACTTATTGGGAGTACTCTGGTAAACTTAAAAAAATGACCAAAACACCAGTTATAGCACAAGGAAATATAACTTCTTTGAGGGAGGGTGAAGATATATTGTTAAAAGAACAAGGTGATATGTTTGGTATGGCACAGTCTTTAATTGCTGATCCAGAAATAGTTTCAAAATCTTTAAATGGTCAAGAAGATCAAGTTTACAATTGTTTAGCACATGTAAAAGTTGGGTCTTGTCACAGATGTAGATATGTAAAACGAAAAGATCATGATTTTGATTGTGTGACACCATCTGCTTGGAGACCAATTGACTCCCTTAAAACTGAGAGAAAAAAAGATTTAGATTTTTGGAAACAAACCATACAAACATTAAAAATTCAGGAAGAAAAAAATAATGAAACAACTTAACAATAAATCTTACCCTAAGAAGAAGATACTGAGTTTAGATCAGTTGGAGAATAAAATTAAAGATATGAAGATACTGAAAAAAAAAGTTGTTTTATGTCATGGTGTTTTCGATCTTTTGCATATTGGTCATATAAAACATTTTGAATCTGCAAAAAAAAACGGTGATGTTTTAATTGTAACTATTACAGCTGATGAGTATGTTGAAAAAGGACCAAATAGACCACATTTCAACACGGCATTAAGAGCAGAAGCTTTATCATCTATTGGAATTATTGATTATATTTCAATTAATTACTCAAAAAATGCGTCTGAGATGATTAAAAAAATTAAACCAAATATATATTTTAAAGGAATTGAGTACAAAAATGAAAAAACAGACTTAACAGGCATGATAAAAGCTGAAAAATTAGCTATCAAATCTGTAGGAGGAAAGATTTTGTTTAGTGACGAAGAAACTTTTAGTTCTAGTAATTTATTGAACAGATATACTAATATTTTTTCTCAAAATCAAAAAACCTTTATTTCAAAAATTAAAAGAAAATTTGATATCAAAAAAATAAAGAAAGTAGTAAATAATTTTAGTAATTTAAAAGTTCTTATTATTGGTGAAACAATAATAGATGAGTATGTTTTTTGTGAAGCTTTAGGTAAATCTGGTAAGGAACCAGTTTTGGTTTTTAAGGATTTTGGAAGAGAACAATATCTTGGTGGTGCACTTGCTATTGGTAGACATTTAAGTTCTTTTTGTAAAAATATATCTATACTTAGCTCAATAGGAGAAAATAGAGAACAAGAGAATTTTATTAAAAATACTATTGAGAACAATATTCAGTTAAATTTTTTAAAGAAAAGTAAATCACCAACCATAATAAAAAAAAGATTTATTGATAGAATAGATAATAGAAAAGTTTTTGGGGTCTATTCAATTAATGACGATTACTTAAACCCAATGGAAGAAAAAAAAATGTTACAAAAATTTGATAAATTGAACAAAAAATTTGACCTTATAATTGTTGCTGATTATGGTCACGGTATGATTACTCCTAAAATAGCAAAACACATATCAAATAAAAAAAAATTTTTTAGTCTCAATGCTCAGATAAATTCTACAAATATAGGACTACACAGTATTAACAAATATACTAAAATCGATAGTTTGGTTATTAATGCCTCTGAACTAAAATATGAAATGAATCAAAGGGAAGGTGATTTATTTAAACTCGCAAGAAAATTTAAAAATCAAATTAAATCAAAATATTTAAATGTTACTGAGGGAAAAAGGGGTGCATTTACAATTGATAAAAAAAATAAAATGATTAATTGTCCAGCTTTTGCAATGGATCCAATTGACAAAATAGGAGCTGGTGATGCGTTTCTTTCGTTGTTATCACTATGTCAATTTAAAAAATTAGATAACGAACTTTCACTATTCTTATCTTCTCTGGCTGCAGCCAAATCAGCTAACACTATTGGAAATAAGATTCCGATAAAAAAATTAGATATTTTAAAAACAGTTTCACATTTATTAAAATAGCTATATATAGAAAGCTCAAAATGACAAATATTTTAATTACTGGTGGTGCTGGATATTTAGGATCCAAATTAGTTCCACAGCTCCTCAAAGATGGATATAAAATTAAAGTATTTGATTTATTAATTTATGGCAGAGATGTCTTGCCTGAAGATAAAAATTTAAAAATTATCAAAGGTGATATAAGAGATCAAAAATTATTTGAAAGTTCCTTAGAGGGAATTGATATAGTAATTCATTTAGCATGTATTTCAAATGATCCAAGTTTTGAATTAAATCCAATACTTGGTAAGACTATTAATTTAGATCCATTTGAACCTATGGTAAAATCTGCAATAAAGAAAAAGGTTAGAAAATTTATTTACGCCTCATCTTCAAGTGTATATGGGATTAAAAATGAAAAAAATGTCACAGAGGATATGTCTTTAGAACCTCTGACAGATTATTCAAAATTTAAGGCTGAGTGTGAAAAAATTCTTTTAAAATATAAATCCGAAAATTTTGTTACTTCTATAGTAAGGTCAGCAACTTTATGTGGTTTTGCTCCTAGGCAAAGATTAGATGTAATAGTAAATATTTTTGCAAATCATGGATACCATAAAAGAGAGCTTAATATATTTGGTGGTGACCAATTGAGACCAAATATTCACATTGACGATATTGTAAGGTTTTATCAACAATTATTGATTTCAGATGATAAAATAATCAATGGTCAGATATTTAATGTTGGAGGAAAAAATTATAGTGTTAAAGAAATAGCGCAAATAGCAAAAAATGAATTAGGAAATGATATCAAAATTATTCAAACCCATTCAGATGATAATCGCTCGTATCATATTTCATCTAAAAAAGTAAAAGAATTAATGAATTTTGATGTGAAATTAGATATTTCTAATGCGATAAAAGACTTAAAGGCTGCTTTTGATAATAAAATTTTATTAAACCCACTTGAAAATGAGTTTTACTACAATATAAAGAGAATGAAAAATATCTCCTTAATCTAAATGAACAAATTTCAACTACTTAAAATATATAGGACTTATCATTTAATTAAATTTTCCCAAGAATATTTGATAAGTATATATCATCCTGAAGATTTAATGAGGTGCCCTATCCATTTTTGTTTAGGTCAAGAGGCTTTAGCATCTTGCGCTTCTCTATTTCTTAAAAAAAAAGATTATGTTTTATCTCATCATCGATCACATGGATATTATTTAGCTAAACAATCTCCGATAGAAAAAATGATATCTGAATTTTATGGAAAAAAAGATGGTTCAAATTTTGGGTTAGCTGGTTCTCAAGAATTATCTTACTCTAAAACTAATTTTTACAGTGGAACTATTTTGTCAGGTATGTTCTCCATAGCTTTGGGAACAAGTTTTGCTCAAAAATTTAACAGAACTAATGATATTACAATGACAATTATAGGTGATGGCGGAATGGAGGAAGGTATAGTTTATGAAACATTAAATTTAGCCTCTTTCCACTCTTTACCAATAATTTTTATTTGTGAAAATAATAACTTTTCTGTTCATACAAATATCAAGGAAAGAACTAATTCAAAAAATTTTAAACAAAAAGTTAAATCATTCGGTATAGACTATATAAAAATTCAAGATTATAAGATAGAAAAAATTTTTGATGCCATTCAAAAAGCATTTATAAAGATACGTAAAAAAAGTAAGCCTATCTTTATCGAAATTGACACAATGAGAATTTGTGGTCATGTTGGACCAGAAAATGACGATCAAGAATTTAATTATAGAAATTCAGAATTATCTAAATGGAAGAACAAAAACACTTTTAAGGATATGAAATTAAAATTAACTAAGCTCTTTAATGAAAAAACAATTAAAAAAATCGAAAAATTAAATGAAAAAAAAGTTAAATTATCCGTCATAAAAGCTAAAAAACAAAAAAGTTTGAGTTTTAAAGAGAGTTTAAGTCTAAATTTTATAAAATCTTACTCCAAAATTATAAAGAAATTCTCTAATCCAAAAAGAATATTTGAAAAAGGGCAATCGGATACAAAATTAGCACCATATTAAAAATTATGAAAAAAATTAACTATTCTGAGGCTATTAAACAATCAATGTTTCAAGCTATGCAACTAGATAAGAAAGTAATTGTTTATGGATTAGGTGTGGGTAATTCTAGTAACATTTATGGTTCTACAAAAGGATTGAAAGAAAAATTTGGCAGAAATAGAGTTTTTGATACACCTGCTGCTGAAAGCGCACTTACAGCTATGGGTGCTGGAATGAGTCTGGCTGGTCTCAGGCCATTATTAATTCATCAAAGATTTGATTTTATGATTTATTCACTCGACCAAATAGTTAATTGGATTGCTTTATGGAGCTACAAATCTGGAGGAAAGAGTCAAATGCCAATAACTATAAGAACAATAGTTGGTAAAGGTTGGGGGCAAGGACCTCAACACAGTAAATCATTACATTCTTGGTTTGCTCATTTACCAGGTTTGTCAGTCGTCTATCCATCATCTCCATATGAAGCAAAAGGCTTAATGCTTTCTTCAATTTTCTCTAATTTTCCAACTATTTTTTTTGAAAGTAGATCTTTACATTCAATGCAAGAAGATGTTCCATCAAAACCATATTTTCTTGACCCGACAAGAGCATTTGTAAGATTAAAAGGTAAAGACCTTACTATTGTTAGTTTTGGGCCTTCAGTTAAAAATGCCGTAAACATTGCAGATATTTTAAAAAAAAGAAAAAAAATTTCATGTGAGGTAATTGACTTAAGATCAATTAATCCGTTAGATTTTAACACAATTTTAAATTCAGTTAAAAAAACTAAAAATTTATGTTTGATTGAACATGGCTGGCCAAATGTGAGTATTTCCTCAGATATAATATCCAAAGTATCCGAGAGAATAAAACTTAGAAATAAACCATTAAAGTTTTGCTGGCCTAATAGTTATACGCCAACATCACATAGACTTGAAAAAGAATTTTATTTTTCTGATGACAAAATAGTGAAACAAATAATTGAACATCAATTGAAAAAGTAATCAAGTTCATAGGTTGCTTAAGTTAAATGATTATTAATATACTTAAAATTTTTATCTTTATATTATTTTTGCCGTTACTGATTTTGATAAAAATTATTTCTAATTTTTTTCTTGTTAGATTTGGTGAATTAGTTTCTGACAGAATTGGACACTTTGCTTGCTGTGTAGAATTATACTTGTGTGAAAAAGATCATGGCATAAATGTACCACAGAAAAAATTTTTAGATCTTTTTATTATTGGAAAAAAAATTAGTAACAAACAACTTGAAATTTTATTCAAAAGAAAGTTAATTATTCTTCCAAGATTTATTTTAAGTCCTTTAATTAATCTAAATAAAATTTTACCAGGTGGTGAGAAGCATGATTTTTACTACAGAAAAAACTTAATCGAAAAAAAAAAATTTTTTACAGCATCGGGATGTTAATAATTTATTAGATGTTTCTAACAATCATTTTCAATTTACTGAAAAAGAAAAAAATGAGGCAAAAAAAAAATGTGATCAAGTAGGTATTGATTTAAATAGAAAAATTGTAACTATTAATTTGAGAGATAGTCATTATTTTGACAAATATCATTCAAATAAAAATTTCGAGTATTTCGATGTTAAAAATTGCGATATAAATAATTATATATTAGCAATAGAAGAATTAATTAAATGTGATTATCAGGTTGTAAGATTAGGCAAGGGATCAAACATAAAATTAAAAATAAACAATTTAAATTATTTCGATTTAACAAATCATCAAATAAGAAGTGACCTGCTTGAATTATTTTTGAGTGAAAGATCTAGTTTTATAATAGGTTGTAACTCTGGTGCAACTTATGCAGCATTATATTTATTTAAAAAACCAACTTATATCTCAAATGTTTTGCCATTAGGTGTTGCCTATACAAATTCAAAAAAAATTCTTACAAATTTTAAATCAATAATATGTACCAAAACAAACAAAAAATTATCGTTAACTGAAATATATGATAGAGGATTATTTTTTTATCAACGGACGGAAAGATATAAAAATGAAAATCTTGCTTTTAAAAGTTTAGATCCAAAAATTATTCAAAAATCTGTTAATGAACTTATGTTAAGATCTGAAAATAAGTGGGTAGAGTCAAAAGAAGAGCAAAGATTGAACAATAAGTTTATTGAAGTTTATAATGGTATACTTAAGAAAAATAAAGATATAATTCACGGTAAGATTAATTGCCATTTCGGATATGATTATCTTAAAGATAACGAAGATATTTTAAGATAAAAATTTTATAGCATTTTGCTAAATCTGAACTCATATTACTTAAAAATTAATTTATTTTTCTTATGAAAAACCTTAAAAAAATTTATAAGATTAATTTAATAAAACGAAAATACTCAAAATATTTTTAAATGATAATTAGATTATTAACTTATTCAGAAATTAAAAAATTAAAACTTTTTATCAATAATCAATATAAAAAAAATCACATTTTATCTATAAACAATAAAGTAATAAATTTTTTTTATAATTATAGAAACCAACGAAAGATAAATTTTTTAGGAATTTTTGAAAAAAAAAAATTAAAGGCAACAGTAGGTTTTATACCATTAAACAATTGGGACAAAAGTCTTAAGAAAGATATTTTCTTAGCTTTAATGTTCAAATCAAAAAAGTATAAAAAAGACATAATTTTTAATTTTTTTAATAAAATCTATAAAAATTTAAAACCAAACTTACTAGCTGTAAGTGGGTTTAATCAAATAGTTGAGAAAATATACTCAAGAATAGGGAAAGTGCACTCATTTAATCACTACTATATTTTAA
>MDTG01403557.1_pt1 | contig 11197 bp, 10 predicted proteins | sample 811421 | NCBI WGS metagenome assembly MDTG01 (sample SAMN05326645, study PRJNA326480) | marine metagenome | isolation source: seawater | place: Pacific Ocean: South East | collected 2011
AGCAATGAGATTAGTCAATACTAAAGCAGCAATAAATACACCGACCAAGGTGACATATATACGCAAGGCCTTAGGCGACTTGTCAAAGGAAATGTCCATACCATTAAAGGTATGCAGAAGTATTCAATACCTTCGCACTATGATTTATCTCTACACGGATGGCGCAGCTCGAGGCAATCCCGGTCCCGGGGGTTATGGTGTAGTGCTAAAAAGTGGCCCCCACTATAAGGAGCTATCCGAAGGATTTAAGCATACTACCAATAACCGTATGGAATTGTTAGCCGTCATTGTTGGGCTTGAGGCGATCAAGGTAGAAGGAGCTCAGGTTACCGTGGTAAGTGACAGCAAGTATGTCGTCGATGCCGTAACGAAAGGATGGATATTTAATTGGGTAAAAAAGAATTTTAAGGATAAGAAAAATCCGGACTTATGGAGAAGATATCTATCCATTCATGCAAAGCATTCCATCACTTTTCAATGGATTAAAGGCCATAATGGCCATCCAGATAACGAGCGATGCGATGAGCTTGCAGTAGAGGCCAGCCATGGGAGTAATCTCTTAGAAGATCATGGGTATTTAGGATAGTTTTGTCCTTTGTAAAATTTGCCGCCTCAACAAGCAACTTCTAACCACAATCCGCGTTATCTTACCACTTAAATCATAAATTATGGCAAACTGGGAAGTCAATAAGTTTGGAGGAGCCTCTGTGAAAGACGCTAAGCGCTTAATGAACGTGGCTTTTCTTATGGAAAAGTTTCCTGCTGACCAGCGTATGATTGTAGTTTCTGCCATGGGTAAGACGACCAATGCCCTTGAAGAAGTACTCAAGACCTTTCTTGATGAAGACGACCACTACTTAGAACTTTTTGAGCAAGTCCGACAATACCATCTTATGGTGGCCGAGCAACTTTTTCAAAAAAACGATACGGTTTTTCATAAAATCCATGCGCTTTTTGATCAAACGTTGAGTTTTATGCAACATGTGCCGGTTCATCATCACGACTATATCTATGATCAGGTGGTAGTCTTGGGTGAATTGGTCTCAAGTAGAATTCTTAGCGATTTTTTAAATGCCCGGGGAATTCACAACCAGTGGCTTGATGCACGACGTATCATCACCACCAACAACGACTATCGCTCCGCAAAGGTAGATCTCCGACTGTCTCAGGAAAACCTTCAGAAAGCTTTGGATAAGTACAGTTATTCCTGCTTTGTGACCCAAGGATTTATTGGAGCTAGTGAAGAAGGAATTTCGACTACCTTGGGTAGAGAAGGGAGTGATTACAGTGCAGCGCTTTTTGCGAATATGCTACAAGCCAACAAACTCACCTTTTGGAAGGACGTAGACGGCATCTGGAGCAAAGATCCCAACACATTTGAAGATGCCGTACAACTTCCTGAAGTAAGTTTTCGCGAGGCTGTAGAGTTTACGTATTACGGAGCAAAGGTCCTGCATTCAAAGACTATTCAACCCTTAGCCAATTTAAACATTGAACTCCATGTACGCTCATTCCTATCTCCAGAGAAAGAGGGAAGCAAAATCGTACATAAGAAAGAAAACATCAGCGAAGTACCGGCATCAACTATGGAAGCAGAGAATGATGGCATCATCATCACGCAACTGGAAACAAAAGATTACAGCTATATTTCTCTAGGTTCACTAATAGAGATCCTTGAGCAATTTGACAAGCTTGGAATTAATGTTCTACAAGTGTCTCGAAGTGCCACGACCCTGACACTTGTTCATCACAATGTAAAAGGATTATCAGAGCAGCATTGGATGAAAAACATTTTAGAAGACCATAATTTATATCAAAGTGAACTTGGGCTCTTAGTAAGTCAAATCAACACACAAAAAATATCAGGAAAACTGTTACCCTTCAACAATTTTGACGTACAATACGAAGGGGGATCAATAAAATTTAAACAAGAAGTTAAATTTTAAGTCTATCGTCCATTAATTATTTATATATTTGAGTTCTAAACAAGAATTATGAATTCTTCCATAAACACCAAAATAACCATCTTCGCAACGGTTGTATTAGCAACCCTAGTTTCAATTGCAAGTGCGCAACCGCCACCACCACCGCCACCACCGCCAGCAGCGGGTGTGCCGTTAGACGGAGGTCTTTTTGCACTACTTGCAGGAATAATCACTTTTGTAGGTAGCCGAGTTTTTCGCGCTAAGAAAAACTCCTAAGGGATTATTCTTACACAAAAAATTTCAGGGGACTTCGGTCCCCTTTTAGCGTTATATAGTTATCAAATAAGAAAATGTAGTACTTGAGGCAAGCCTTAACGCAATACAACATTGACCATACGACCTGGCACAACAATCACCTTCACGACATTCTTGCCTTCCATCCATTTCTTAGCCACCTCTGAGGAAAGCGCTATAGATTCTATGGTTTCATTGTCCGCATTCGCGTCAATCTCAATTTCTCCGCGACGCTTTCCATTAAAACTTAGGGCTAAGGTTATGGTATCCATTTGAAGAAAGGATGCATCAAACTTTGGCCAACCCTGATCAAGCACGTAACCTTCTCCATCAAGCAATTCCCATCCATACTGCGCATAAACAGGTGCAAAAGGTGCTATCACACGTAAGGCTTCTTTCATGGTCTCTTGAGGAAGCTTATCTAGCTTTTGCCAGTCATTCACTGCAATCATAAATGCACTGATACAAGTATTCAAGCCTAATTTGGGTAAATCGCGGTCAACCTTTTCAATTAAGGTGTGGAGAATCTGTAAACTTGACTTAGCCTCGGAAGCATCGAGCATAACGCCCTTAGACGCCTCGATCAGCCTCCAAAACTTATTCATAAAACGATACACCCCATCGATTCCTTGGTTATTCCATGGCTTATGCTCCTCAATTGGACCGAGAAACATAGAATAAAGTCGAAAACAGTCACTTCCGTAACGAGTAACAATATCATCGGGATTGACCACATTATGTTTAGACTTCGACATTTTTTCCGTCTCAAACTCGCCAATGAATAATCCTTTGTCATTGCTATGAAAGACCGCATCCTGAAACTCAGGTCTCCATGAGGATAGTTTATCGATATCAACTTCGCTCTTATCATTCGCTAAACTTGTAAGGATTCGAATCCGTTGACAACTGTCATTTACCGATGAATGGTCCGCGCTATAGTAGGTGTTTGCTTCCTGTGCATCTCGATAGATAAAACATGTTTGCCCTTGGATCATCCCCTGATTAAACAATCGCTTAAACGGCTCTTCTGTAGCTACTAAACCAAGATCAAATAAAAACTTATGCCAAAAGCGGGCATACAATAAGTGCCCTACGGCATGTTCCGTCCCTCCTACATAGAAGTCTACATCTTGCCAATAGTCCGCCTTATCCTTAGCCAGAAAGGAATCGGTATTTGTTGGGTCCATAAATCGAAGAAAATACCAACTCGATCCTGCATAGCCTGGCATCGTATCTGTTTCTAAAGGAAATCCTTTGTAGGCCCAGTTGTCAACGCGTGACAAAGGTCCTTCTCCGCCTTTGGGCGTAAAATCTTCTGTATCAGGCAATTCAAGAGGCAAGTCCGCTTCGTCTACAGGACAAGCTATCCCTTCTCTATAATAGATTGGAAACGGCTCTCCCCAATAGCGTTGGCGACTAAAATTCGCATCGCGAAGTTTCCATGTTGATGCAGCATCACCTATCCCCTGCCCCCGTATAATCTCAATACCGCGCTGAATCGCTTCCATAGGCGCTAGGCCATCCAAAGAAGCTGAATTCATCATTTGCCCTTGCTTATCCCCTCGTTCTCCTCCTGAATCGGTGCGATTAATTACTTCTCTAATCGGAAGACTAAAATGTTTGGCAAAGGCATTATCTCTATCATCCTCAGCAGGAACTGCCATTACAGCTCCTTTTCCATAGTCAATGAGGACATAAGCGCTGATATAGATAGGAATCTTATCACCTGTTAATGGATGAACAGCAAAACTTCCTGTAAAACGGCCATCCACTGATTTATCCTGCTGTCGTTCAATGCTCGACTTCCGACTTACTGCATCTTTATAGGCCTCAACCTCTTTGCTATTTTCTGAAGTAGTTAATTGAGCAACTAAAGGGTGTTCCGGTGCTAACACCATAAAGGTGACTCCATAAATCGTATCTGGGCGTGTTGTAAACACTTCGATACCTTCATCACTACCCTCTATTGGAAATGTGAGGTTTGCTCCGATGGATTTACCAATCCAGTTTCGTTGCATTGCCTTTAGTGCATCCGTCCAATCCAATTCATCTATTGCCTTGTACAGACGTTCAGCATAGGCTGTTATGCGCAGCGTCCATTGAACCATGGGTTTCTTAACCACTGGGTGTCCCCCACGTTCAGAGACTCCTTGCACGACTTCATCGTTTGCTAAAACAGTACCAAGCGCCTCACACCAGTTTACCATGGACTCCTTGCGATACGCTAAACGGTACTTCATAAGAATGTCTGCTTGTTGTTTTTCGTTCATTGACTGCCATTGGTCAGCAGTAAATTGAGTTGTGTCCTCATCACAAGCCGCATTCACCTCAACGTTGCCATCTTGTTCAAAGATCTTAACCAGTTCTTCTATTGGCAATGCTTTATCCAACGAAGTGCAGTAATAGTGATTGAAGAGCTTTAAAAAAATAGATTGTGTCCACCGATAATAGGAAGGTGAAGATGTGGTTACTTCCCGAGACCAATCATAACTCAAATCGAGATTTGCTAATTGATTTTTGAAGCGCGCTTTGTTTTCCTTCGTAGTATCCCGTGGATGTTTTCCCGTCTGGATAGCATATTGCTCAGCGGGAAGACCAAAGGAGTCAAAGCCCATGGGATGAAGTACATTAAATCCTTTTTGTCGCTTATAACGCGCGTAGATATCCGAAGCAATATATCCTAGAGGGTGTCCTACATGAAGGCCCGATCCAGAGGGATACGGAAACATATCAAGGACGTAATATTTCGGTTTGGAAGCATCTTCTACACAACGGTAAATACCGGCCTCTTCCCAAGAGGCTCTGACCGCCTTTTGTGCTTCGTTAAATGGATAATGCATTCAATATGGATTAGTTAGCTTTCGCTATGATTTCTGCAAAAATTAAAAAGTAATTAGACAAAATAAAGGTTATTGTCCACAGGATGGGGTAAATCCACAAATCTCATCGATACAATCTGTACCTTTAGACTGTGAGTAAGCAACATTCAAAGCAGAAAAAAAGATGGCAAATCCGCGGATTATCTTCCGTTATTAGCATGTCGCTTATGCTTTGGCTTCTTGGCATAAGCTTTTCTGTATACTTAGAATACAGGCCCTTTACGCAAACCTTAAAAGAACGGCTACCGCTCATTGTAGAACTTACACCAACCTTTAATGAGTCTGACGCACCCTCTATGCGACAGCGACTAATGGATCAACAAGAAATAAAAGAAGCTGTTTTTGTATCCAGAGCGGAAGCAGCGGAAGTTGTCCGTGCTGATTTGGGGGATGATATTGGAGAGTTAATCGGTGACTCATTGTATCCGACATTTACCGTGCATTTACATCATCAGTTTGTAAGTAATGATCAATTGGCAACAATCAAAGGAAGTTTAGAAGGAATTGATGGGGTGTCCTACGTCTTTATTCCTGAGGTCAACTTGGATGTTGTGAATGCTAATCTCAAGCGCGGGGCCTTGATTACCGGTGGTCTCGGATTACTCTTTTTATTTGTATCCTTAGTATTACTAGACCACTCCATTCGCCTATCCCTTTACAGCCGAAGGTTTCTCATTCGATCCATGCAGCTTGTTGGCGCTACGAGCTCCTTTATAAAAAGACCCTTTCTATGGAGAGGGCTATTGAGAGGATTTTTCAGTGCCGTTTTGGGTATTGGCCTGCTTTTAGGCACGTTGTATGCTATTGAACAATCCAACTACCCTATTCAACTGCTTCACTCCTACGACAAATTGAGTCTTCTCGTAGCCACTATTTTGTCATTTAGCATATTCGTTTCATTAATTAGCACCTATCGTTCAGTTAATCGCTATCTTCGTATGCGTTTAGAAAACTTATATTCATATTATGGCTAACTCTACAAAGCAATCTTCGAAAAAAGCATCCTCGAATGTTTTACTCTTTGGTTCTATGAATTACAAACTCATGATCATTGGTGCATTGCTGATAACCGCTGGATTTATTCTCATGTCTGGAGGAGGCGCAGAGCTATCAGGGGAAGCGAATACTGCCGAAACGTTTGATTCATCAATCTACAGTAACCAACGCCTTGTTCTAGCTCCTATTCTTGTCGTTTTAGGCTTCATCGTGGAAGTGTTTGCCATATTTTACAAAGCCCCTAAGTCTGAGGCTTAATTTGATTTTTACCCTTGGCTGAGACCCTTAAAGCAATACTCCTAGGTATCCTTCAAGGAATTGCCGAATTTCTGCCTATTTCAAGCAGTGGTCATATTGAAATCGGTCAAGCATTACTGGGTGTTGACATCGGCGAGTACGACCTAGCTTTTTCAATAGCTGTTCATCTCGGTACTGTCTTAAGTACTATTGTCGTTTTTTGGGATGAAATATTAGGGCGTATTAAAGGAGTTTTAAAAGGCAACACCATTGACATCCAATATGCGACCCTTATCATTATCAGCATGTTACCCGTCTTGTTTGTTGGACTTTTCTTAAAAGACCAAGTAGAAGCTATTTTTAATGGTAACCTTCTCTTAGTAGGCGCCATGCTTTGTATAACAGCACTTCTTTTGCTGGTCACCATAAGAACAAGTCCTTACAACGGCAATTTAAGCTATGTGGGAGCCTTTATCATGGGGATTGCTCAGGCCTTTGCCGTCTTGCCTGGTATATCTCGATCGGGGGCAACCATCTCTACCGGACTCGTTTTGGGAACCGACCGGAAAAAAGTAGCAAGCTTTTCCTTTCTCATGGCCATTCCACCTATACTTGGTGCCTCAATACTAGAACTCAATGATCTTATTCAACTTAATGCAGTTGATGCCGTCCCATGGGGCATTTTACTTGCTGGAGGTCTCAGTGCTTTCTTTGTCGGTGTAATTGCCTGTCGCATTATGGTCCAGCTCGTTCTCCGAAACAAATTGGTCTACTTCGCAGCGTATTGCGCAATCGTTGGAATAGCCACCATCTTATGGCAAATACTTTAACAGCTAAATCCACCGCCTTCCTCTCTGAGGAGGAATTGAGAAGTGGTGCAGTATTAGCCATCAAAAAACCCCTTGGTTGGACATCCTTTGATGTTGTAAACAAGATACGATGGGTAATCCGAAAGCGATTGGGGGTGAAGAAGTTTAAGGTAGGTCATGCTGGAACGCTTGACCCTCTTGCTACAGGAGTTCTTGTGTTATGCGTTGGAAAAGCGACGAAAACGATTGAATCTTGGATGGCTACAACCAAGGCATATTCTGGAATCATTCGATTTGGTGCAACGACACCAAGCTTTGATCTCGAAACTGCCATTGACCATACCTATGCGATACCTGAGCTTACACAAGAAAATATCTCCCAACTGATTCGAGAATTTACAGGAGTACTTCAACAACGCCCTCCCCGTCATTCAGCCATTCAGATTGATGGCCAACGAGCTTATAAACAAGCCAGAAAAGGTGAAATCTTTGAATTAGCACCAAGACCCGTGGAAATACAAGATTTAGTCCTAACGCCACACGATGTGGATTGCTTGGCGTTTTCATTGACCTGTAGCAAAGGAACATATATACGCAGCTTAGCAAGAGATATGGGTACAAGTTTAGGGAATGGTGCTCATTTGATTCAGCTTACGCGAACAGCTGTTGGCAAGGTTCAGCTTGAAGACTGCTTTGAAATCGAAGAGTGCATCGCAATGTTAGAGAGAAACAATACCTTGGCGTCGTGAAGGTTTATACAAAACTAGACGAGCTCAACAGCCTTGAGCATTGTATCTTGACCATAGGAAGCTTTGATGGCTTGCATATAGGTCATCAAGCCTTGATAAAAAAGGTAACAGAATTGGCCAAGGCATCAAATACTGACTCCGCCATGCTCACCTTCCATCCCCACCCACGAGCCGTTCTAGGAAGAGATGGCAAACCAGTCGAGCTGATTACCACGATGAAGGAGAGAGTCAGACGCTTAGAGCAACTTGGATTAGACCACCTCGCCATCATTCCCTTCACGCGCGATTTATCAGAGATGCAACCTCTAGCCTACGTGGAGCAATATATTGCCAACGCCTTTAAGCCAAAACGCGTTGTGATTGGATTTGATCATCGCTTTGGATATCAGCGCAGCGGAGATGCTTCTCTCTTGGCTCGCCTTGGAAAAGCCTATTCTTTTGAAGTTGATGTTATCGACGCACAAAAAGTCACCGAGCTAAAAATTAGCTCGACACGAATACGCGAAGCCTTAGCTAATGGAGAAATATCTGAAGCGAACAGCCTACTTGGCTATGCCTTTGAATTGGAAGGTATCGTTGTGCACGGAGAAAAAAGAGGAAGGCAATTGGACTATCCAACCGCTAATCTACTTTTACAAGACGGTAAAAAGCTTATTCCTAAACCCGGTGTGTATTGGGGAGTTTCCAATATCGACAATACGGAGTATTGCGCCATGGTAAACATCGGTCATCGGCCCACCTATGATAATGGTGCATTAAAAGTAGAAGTTCACATTCTTGATTGGGAGGGTGATCTCTATGGGTCTAACCTTCGCGTTTCCTTTATGGAACGCATACGAGACGAGCAACCATTTGACAATTCAAATGCATTAAAATCTCAATTGCAGGCAGATGAAGAATTATGCCGTGCGCGCTACACTCAAGTTCTTGGAAGCAGCAAGTAAGGAGGGGTTAACTACAATCATACAAAATTCCGTAAGTAACTCGATTGACTTCGTTGGACTATTGCGTACTCCGATGCCTTTGGCTTTGGGTTCGTAAGAAGATATAAGCATGAGCACTCTGGATAATTCAGGCAGCGAATAACTCGAAACCTGACGCAATATCGACTGTTGGACTGGGAAAGCATGAATATTGGCAATGGCCTTAACATCATGAACCGTCGGTGATGAAATCATCTTAAGTTGATATAACACAACCATATGGTTATATATCGTAGCTAAGATGAGTGGTAAATACAAGGCTTTGCTGTTTCCTCGATAATAAGTAAGAATACGCATTACACGCTGCGTATCTCGATTTCCAAGAGCGTCTTTTAGTTCAAAATTGTTGTATTCTTTTGATATCCCAATGTATTGCTCTATGATATCAGCATCGATGTGAGCGTTTTCCGGAAGTACGAGCTTAAGTTTCTCAAAGGCTTGATAGATTGTACTTAAATCATTCCCTAAGTACTCCGCTAAAAGAGACACTGATTTATTGTCTAGACGAAAGCCCACAGATTGCGCATAACCATCAAGCCATTCTTCCAACTTATAATCTGGAATAGCCTTTGATTCTAAGATGCATAGATGTTCGCTTTTCTTAACGCCTTTCGTGTAGAATTCCCGGCGCTTATCAATTTTCCGTTTCCATGCCAATACCAAAACCGTTTGTGGATTGGGCTTGAGCATGTAATCCAATAAATGAGCTATAGATTCTGCTGGGATATCCTGTGCCTCTTTTACTAAGACGTAACTTCGCGTCGCCATCATTGGAAGACGTGCACATACCTCATTGAGTTTTTGTCCTTCAATATCCGCCCCATAAAACACCGCCTGGTTAAAGCCACGTTCGGCCTCGGTTAAGACATGCTCATCAATAACGGATACTGCCTGATCAATAAAAAAGGGTTCGTCCCCGTAGAGCAAGTAAATTGGTGCAAACTTTCCATTCTGCACATCATTTCGTATTGTTGTGAGGTTCACAGCCATGAGTCGTAAAATACACTTTCTACCACTAGAACCTAAAGAAAGAGCCTTTCGCTTTCGCAAGAATGAAATTTACCGTGAGGTTTTCGACATTATTCGAAAAAAATGGGTGGCGTGGACAAAGGAAGAGATGGTTCGACAGCATATTATCCATTTCTTGGTAGAAGATTGGAAAATTCCCAAAAGTAAGTTTCAAGTAGAAGGAAGCATCCAAATTGCCGAAAGAAAATTTCGCTTTGACATATTGATCACCTCTTATGGGCATCCCTGCCTTCTTTTGGAGTGCAAAAGCCCTGAAGTTTTAATCAATTCTAGTGCAATAGATCAACTGCTAAACTATCAATCCCTTATCGATAGCCGTTATATTGGATGGTCTAATGGGCAGCAAACAGCAATTTATGATACGCAAAGGGCTTCTTGGCTTGTATCATGGCAACACCTTGTTGAAGAAATTTTAAAAAAACAACAAGACCATTAAACAAAGTGAAGATTTAGTATGTTTAAACCACATAAAATAAAACACATGAAATATTTATCAACTCTATTCTTTGGCGGCTTTGCTGTCATGGCAATTTCTCTAACGTCTTGCGGCGAGGATGATGGCGGAGGAACAACTCCCCCACCACCACCCGCAGACAACAGCATATTAGGAGTCGCTGCAGATCAAGGTTACACTGATTTCGTAGCAGCAATTGATGCATGCGGTTTAACTCCAACATTAAGTGGAGACGGCCCATTTACAGTATTTGTTCCAGCGAATGCGGCAGTTAGTGCAGCTATAGGTCTTTTTGGAGCCACGGATCCAACAGAAGTTGGTGCAGATACTCTATCAAGTGTCCTTCTAACTCACGTTGTAGCAGGAGAAGTTTATGCCGGAGACTTAGCTACTGGCTACGTTAAGTCTTCTCGCCCTGTTAGCACAGACTTTACATCGAATTCATTTGTGGACATTTTCGTTAACACAGCAGGACCCTCTGTTGCCCAAGCTGGTGAAGTGATTCTTCCAGATGCATCCGGTGGTTTTTCTAGAATTCCTTTTGCAGCAGCTAATATTGTGGTAACAGACATTCAATGTGACAATGGAGTTATCCATATTGTAGACAATGTTGTGGTACCTGGGGGTCTTGGTCAAATGCTGACTGCTAACCCTGATTTCTCTACGCTCGTTGCCGCACTTGAGTTTGGTTCGGAATCGTCTTTGAACACCTACGGTGATTTAGTAGCAGTGCTTTCCAATCCTGATATGGCATTTACGCTATTTGCTCCAAATAATGCAGCGTTCGAAGCATCTTTAGACCAAGATCAAGATGGAGATGTAGATGGAGATGATTTAAATGC
>MDTG01426487.1_pt1 | contig 11197 bp, 7 predicted proteins | sample 811421 | NCBI WGS metagenome assembly MDTG01 (sample SAMN05326645, study PRJNA326480) | marine metagenome | isolation source: seawater | place: Pacific Ocean: South East | collected 2011
GTCCCTAAACAGTGTTCCCTCTTTAGGCTTGCATAAATCTAACAAACCTGATGATGGGCAATCGCCCGTTATGAAACAGGGTTCTTCCAGCCGGTATTCTTTGAGATACGGACGGCCTTCAGAGTCAGCCATCTGTTGCCAAAGCTTTCCTTCCTTGATGAAACCTTGCTTTGGAGAAGTCTCCTTAGAATCCTTTCCAAACCAGAACAAAGCTGGAGTCTTGAAATTCCCCCGAAAGTTTTCTAGAAGCTTTCTGGTCTTATAGTTGTTAAGACTATCTTCGATTTGGCCTTGGGGGGTCAATCTCACAGGGAATTCTTGGGGCTCCCAAGTCGGAATGCCGAGATCCTTCAGACTAGAAGTCTTAACTTCTAGTCTGAGATCACTAAGAAGTGCTTTCGCAACCTCGTTAGGCTTTGAAGCACTCATTACTTGAACCTCACCTTTTTCATCAGGCGATTTATTAAGCCTTGAGGGTTGAAATACTCCTTATCTTCGAACACGAAAGCATTACCACCACGACCTGAATGAATACCAACAGTTCTCAAGGACTCTTGGTATACGCCAACTTGTTCTTGAAAAACCTGGGTCTTTGTCGCTTGCATATCAAGGTATGCGATGCAATTGAGAACGTGGTTCTCCGCGACAATGAAGTCGTAGAGGAAATTCTGGCCCCCTTTATAATTCATCAAAGATGGATAATGAAGGTTGATTAGGGTGGGGAATTTGCCCCCTACTGGGCCGACTTCAAATGGACGAATGTCGTGTCGCTTTACAGCGTTATACAAAAGGTCATCCTTCGTAAATAGCTGTTCAGCTTTAGCCCACCTCTTTCCGAAGAGTGAAGCCACTGACATTGTCCTAAACCAAGCCGTGTGATTGGGACGAGCTGGCGGATTTTGATTTCTCCTCAACCCTTCTGTGGTGAAGATCTTTTTATGATCTTGGAGGTCTTTGAGCATTTGCAGCTCAAATTTACTTCTCCAAACCACATCAGAGAAGAAAGACCATGAAGAAACAAGATAACCTTGTTCAGCAAGATCAAAGATGATTTTCTCTTGCGTATTGCGATTATCTTGAGCTGGAGGCAACAAGGCTAAAGACTTGTTGGCTTTGATCAGCTCCATGATCCTTCTTCGTGATACGCAATCACCGAAGAAGTTATTGAAGGTCAAACCACTCCAGGCTTCTTCTGGTGTTGAATAAAAATCTTCAACACCAGAAGAAGCTGCCGTGTTGGGGCGGAAAAAGCGAGCTAAACGTTTTTCGCCGCTTTTATCAATGGAAATAACTTCTGTCACAGGGACAGTTTGATTGGCATAAGACCTAAAAAGTCTTACGCCGGAGACTAACGCAGAAGAAAGTTCCTTGACTCCCGACAAGGCTTTCTTTTGAGCCTCGAGAGGCCCGTAAACGCACATCACCTCCTTGATCAAACGTTCAAGTTGACTGAAGAATTTGGGTTGGTGATTAAATGCCACCTTATAATATGCTTCAAAAACATCGGCAATGCCGTGCCAGAAGTAATTACCCCCTTCCCTCCAACGCCAAACTTGATAGGTCTGACCATCCTTCTCTTTGTCCTCAAGAACAAGGTGGTTTTTCTTCCAAGAAGTTAGGTGATCGTAACCATCACCCTCCATCCAGTCAAAACGTCCATCTGTAATGAACTTTCCTGGATTTGTATCTATCCTTAGACTAAACTCTGCCCCACTGGCTTTCTTGAAAGGCTTTGTCAAGATCTCGACAAAATGGTTCATGATGCTTGTGAGTTTTTGATCACAAAGTTCTTGAACTGGGTTAGGGTCTGACCTGTCCAGATACTCAGAAAGAAACATCTGAGTTAAATTCTGGGGGACATTGGGGTTGTTATGGAAATCATCGTTCCTAAACAAACAGCCGACAATGTCAGATAAGTCCAGTTGATGGGTTTTGACTTTCCCATCAAGCCCCTTCTCTTTGTTCGGATCTTCCAGGGTGAATGAAGCACGCTGAGAAAACAGTGACTCAAAAGAACCTTCTGGAACTCCAAAGCCGCGTAAAACAGCTCTGATAACTCCAGACTTCTTCATTTCGCCTCTGTCTCCTCCGCCTTTTTCGTCAAAGAAGGCAGCGACACGGGCGCGAACCCTGTTCCAGAGAGGATCGAGGACTTTGCCAGCTTTGGAATCCGCAGCTTTAGCTTGAAGGTTGCTCATAACTTGGAGCATGCCTTCAAAATCCCTGTTCTCTGTGGTGTAATTCAGAAAGCTTGAGAGGTGAGCATGAAGCGATGAGCGATGATAACTGTCACCCATCGCTTCCTGGACTCGAACTCTTCGATCACCCAGAAGATCCGCTGGCGAAGCCTTCCAGACCGCCGCCTGTTGGGCGAGCCTGGTGACAATTCCAGTGTGTGGCTTTTGGATCATAAATGAACCGATAGCATACACACTGTCAAAATCAAAGCAGCCATTGCCCTCATCCATCAAGTTGACTTGCGTCACCTTAGTGGACTCTCCTATTCGATAATATTGTTTAGTATCGAATTGAAAAGTTTCAGAGCCAGAGTAAGGCAGGTAGCCTGAACACCTGCCCAACGAGTCCAGGAACACTTTGGATACTTCTTGGATTTTTGAAGTATCCAAGCTCTTCAAGTATTCCGGGAAGGCGGTGAGAGGCAAAGCTTGTCGGAACTTAGGCTCAACCTCACTCTTATCTACCACTCTGTAACGGACAAGCTTGTGCCCAACCTTGTGGTAGGTGTTCTCACCACGGTGCTTCTTGGGCCTCAAGGAGCCCTCTTTTCGCTCCGTTGTTAACTCATCAATCTTGAACTGCACTATGAACACTTCTTTGAAAGTGTTCTTGACAGCTACAGGATTGATGAGTTCGGGGGTGAGCTCCCTTTCGAAGTCAATAGAGTATTTTCCATCATCTTCTTGCTTGTCGAATAAAGCAATATTGATGATGTTGTATACTCTCTTGGCCCAGTCGATAGAGACCTGGACACCCGAGGCGCAGGTAGAATACCCTTGCCACAGATGTTGACCATAAGGGGTCAACTTCAGATTTCCATCGGTTTCCCTCAGAGCTCGAATCATCAAGTCTGGTGCAACATTCGAAAATGCCCCAATCGGACCTGTCGGAGTCGAGCCAAGTTTGAAACCAAACTGGGTCAAGTTCTTGAAGAAGAACCCTTCCCTCTCTCCTTCTCCTCTAGTTTCGTCTTCAATCTTTTTGATCAGCTTGAAGTTGAGACCGAGAGGGGAAGGGATCTTGTGCTTTTCAGCTCCGACCTGATAATGATCGGAAACGTCTTTGATCGATATTCCGAAGATATCGATCAAAGACTTCTCTTTGTCATTGAGGTCTTCGTAAGAAATCCCTTCATCGTAGATTTTATTAGCCAAACCAAATTGGATTTGGTTGCCTTTGTTCATCTCGATTTCGAGAGGTCTCAACTTGTTGACCTTGTAGAATTCCGCCCAGAAAATTTCTGTTTGGACGAATCGCTCTACAGTTTCAACATGAAACTCAATGACAACAGTGTCTCCGTCATCATCTCCCTGCATTCGCTCAACGTCCTTAACATCCATGACAACAACTTCTTTTCCAAGTTTAAGAAGCATAGAGTCATTAATGATGTTCTGAAGGATTTGAGGGAGCAGTTCGAGGATCCGCTCTTTAGTCTCATCCTTATCCCGAGCAAAGATTAGACGGTCAACGACACGGTCCAAATCTTCTCGTTGCGAAGGAGTAATCTCCTCCTCTTCGAGACATCGCCTGTGAGCTTGCAAAAGCTCACAGGCGACTTCACCCGAGATAGCCCAAGGGGCTTGAAGAGCTGAGGAAACAAGGAGTGGTCCACGCCAGGTTGCACACCTGACGAGTCGATACTCCATCTCCCCCGTATCCTCGTTTTTGACGAGATTAAAACGAACCTCGTCGTTGCCCTCAACGAGCATGAAGCCGGTGTAGGCGGTCTCACCATGATCAACCATAATAACACGCTTGGTGTTTTGTATGGTTCGATCATAGTTGAAAATCCATCGGTTCATAGAACCAAGTGGATTCTTGAGAACCACTTGAGCCCATTCTTCCAGCTCAGGGATGCTCTCACTCCGAAGAGACCAACAAACTAGATTTCTCAGTCGATCTAGTTTGTCAGGATCCATCGAAGACGTCTTGAACTGGTCGACGAATAAGTCTGTGGCGGTTTTGTAGCCAGACTTCAATCTGACCAAAGCCTCTGCAGTGTAAATTAATGCACTTTGAGGCTGGTAGTTCAGGGACGTTTTCGACGTTTCAGGAGCGTCGATAATGGACCACCCGTAAATGTCACCCTTAATGACAAGGCAACCGTTACAGGCCTTGAGAATGTCACCTACTTTTGAGTTTTCAGTGAGCGTTTTCTCTATTCCATTACGATCCTTATAGGTTTTGTCTATAAGGGTCCTATCGAGTTTAGCGAGAGAAGTCTTTCCGACGCCCTTCAGCATCCCAACTTCCATGCCGTAAACACGTGGGAGAGCCTTGTGGTTCTCGAACCACTCATCCCATGTGTCTATACGATATTGCCTCTCCTTTCGGAGAGATCTCCCCTCAAACTCGTAATGGCCCCCTTTCGCCTTCACGATAGCGATGCTCTCCTCGGTCTTATCAATACCAAAGATCTTTTTGAACTCATCGTCACTTAATTTCGATAAGTTTAAAGTGTCTTTGACAGACCAAGGCTTGCCATCTACCATGGTGACGCGACCGTCACAAACTAACCCCTTGAAGAAGGCTCCATTCTTCACCTTTTTCCGTTCAAGGGGTATAATCACATCTCCTTCAGTGTCGAAGATGAAGGACCGGTGCTGGAACGACAATCCAACGGAGCTTACTGAGCCCCCATCGGTTCCAGGACACCAACCAAGTGCTTTACTATCATAAATAATAGCAACACACTTTCGCCCTTGCTCATCGACCCAATCGCCATTAATGGGCTCTGAATGAGGCCCATTAATTTGACTCTCGGGAGAAGAGTTAAGATGTGACAGACCATAGGCTCCTATCTGACTGAAATCGTCAAATAAGGCGTCCATGAGCTGGGCTACAGGAGTTAGATTCCCCTGTTCGTCCAAAGCTCTTATGAACATCCTAGAGCCGTTATTAGCGACAGGAACGAGGCCTTCCGCCCTCGCCACGGTGGCAACAATCTGCCACACCTGGGGGCTATCCTTGAGGTGCGGAGAGAGCTCCGAGCGATCAAAGTCCCAGACGACCAAATCCCTGGCGAAGTTTTTGCCAGCAACTTGAGCGTTTTCTAGAATTTTGCCGATCGGCATCGCCCCAGTCAGCATTCGCCCCTGGGTGGTCTCCGAGAACTTGACCGCAAGCCTCCTATCATCAGATGTTTCATACAGCTTGATGCTGAATGCTCTCATCTGCTGATAAGAATCAACGGGCTGCTGAACCTGTGACTTGATGAAATCAGAGATGCTCTGGCTGAGATCTGTGATTACATCCTGCGTCAAGGTCTGCATAAGCCCTACTTGGTCAACTGGCTCCTCACCCTCTTCAGGCTCCTTCAAAAGCTCTTGGAGAGAACTTATGTAGTTTTGCGCAGAACTACGATAAGCGCTCAACCATTGCCGTTTACCAACAGCGGATGGGGTGCTCAAGTAAAGCTTCTGAAGCCTCTCCATCTTGCGGAACTTCCGCAAGAGTCTATCGCGAGTAGGGTAAGTCTCGAGGATTCCTTGGAGAAAGCTTTGAGCTTTCTGGCGAAGGAGATGGGCAATCGTCTTGCCTACGAGCCTTCTCCAGAAAATAATAAACCCAAGGCTTTCTTGGGGAACATCCTCATCAGATCCCAACCAAAGCGTAAGCCTTGAATTTAAAGCCCCGTAAAAGCTATCTAAGCTTGAAGAAACCACCTTGTGAGTTCCACTCTTGATGTCTTCAACAAGCTTGTTGCTTATACGGACCAACTCTTGGTCATTAGACCAAATAGAGTCGATAAACCGTCCCCAACTCTCTTGGCTCCACTCATCATGGTCTTTAAACCATGAGTGGAGCCCGTAGATGGCCTTCTTATAGAGTTTCATCTCATCAAGCCGAACGTAGCTTGATTTGATTTGCTTTATAAGAGACTTCATCTTTTTACTGGCATCAGCTTGCAGGTCCATAATATGCTGACGCCGGTCCTTGTTCTTTTTATACGTTTCAAACTCTTGATTCAAAGATTGCAAGTTTTTATAGACTTGATCTCTTTGAGTCTTAAGACCCTCAATTTGTTTCATGAGAGCTTCGATGCCATCTTTGAGTTGAGGTAACTCAATCTGAAATTTCTCGTAAGAAATATTCAGATAACTCTCGATGAAATTATCGCTCCCATAAGAGCCAAGAGCATCTTCGCAGATCTCGACAGTTTTAAGATAAGCAGGAACTTCTTTTTCCACTATATCTTCGACGATCTCTGCAGTCAAGAACCGAGCGGGAGCCTCGAAGTATTCAAGAAGTCTTGGCTTTCTCTTAATGGAGAATTTGGTAGGAGTAGTCATTAGACTTGTTCCCCCTTCACAAGTTTCTCCACTACCTGTTCCATCTTGGACAAGTAGGTAGGGTAGTACCAATTACCCATTAGCTCTTCTTTGTTTTCAAGAACTAGTTGGGTTAGGTGACTGCCCAGACCTACTGCTCCAAACCGGCCCACATAGCGATGAGTCGGAACCCAAAGGCCAGTTTGAATACAAGCACGCAAGATCAAGTAGTCTTGCTGAGAAACACTCCCATGGTACATACGATGACCAGGATTGATGAGTATCTCGTTAGCTAAGAAACAAGACCTTGCTTCCTTGGAGCAGAACAATCGACCATTATGCACACCCACTGAATTTGTGTGCAGGTCGATGTTCTGGCAATAATCCTCAAAGGAGCGGATGCACATTACGTCAGTGCCCTCCCACCCCTCATTGGATTGAATTTGCCCATCTTCAGCATCCACGAACAAGAGATAATCTTCATCTCGTGGGCTGTAGTTAGAGGGCCAATCAACATCGTTGAAGTAACAATGAGCTGCAACGCGAGCTCTGCCACCGACAACAAATTGATTTGTTTTGAACTGCTCAGAGATACGAGCTGGCAGTTCAAACTTATACCCCGAAAATGGGGTATTGAAAGCCAACATCTTACTTGTTGGCCTTTTTCGAGCTGGACTCTTTACGTCCACCGCCAGAGCCAGAGCTCTTATTTGCGTAGAACAGAGAACGCTTCAGAATCGCAGCCGCGATGCGACCATTGCGACGGTCGCGCTTGCGATCTGCGACCGACACGAAGTAGTCTGCCGTCTGCTTCTTCGCGTTCGCGAAGTAAGACCGAATCTCTTCGTTGGTCATCTTCACGAACTTGGCCTTCGTGAGAGGCTTCAGCTTCTTGCGATCACCGCGAGAAGCATTCTTCTTCTCCTGCGTTGTCGCCTTGTTCTTCGCACCATCAACGAAGTTTGCCTCGTTCTTAGGCGTGATCGCTGGCTTCTTAAACGAAGCGGCAATACTCACCTGCAGAGCTCGGCTTCGACCTATTACGCGACCGAATTTAGTGCAAACGCCATTGCGAATACGACTTCCCTTGTCAGAAGTCTTAGTCGTTCCGATTCGGCGAGAGCGTGTAAAGCTGCTGGTTGCGTCTTCCTGAATGTTTTTCAGGTGATTTCGGAACTCCTTCATGGAGTTCCGAACCTTGATCGTGTCAGCGAATTTGTCAGCGCTGACAAGATTAAGGTTTTTTGCCCTCTTGAGGTTTTGGAAGGCCTTTTCTAGGGACGCGTCCCACATGCGTCCCTGATCGTTTGCCCGCTCGATACGGGCAACTACGCGCTCCGCCTTCTCGGCAACCGCTTCTATTAGCCGAGGCTTGGCTGAAGTGATCTCAACCAACGTGTCATCGTCGTCCTCGAACAAGGCGACGACCTTGTCTGGACTGTTAATGGCCTTGAACGCCTCGATCAGCGTCTTGAGACCAAACTGATGGCCCTTGTTGAGGGCTTCGTCGATGGTGAGCGCGTTCAACGCGGCCTTACGGGCCGCCTTGTCCTTGGCGCGCTTCTTGTGCTCAGCCCGGCGCTCCTTGCCGGACTTTTCTCTCGCGCTGCGGATTTCTTCCGCTCGCGACTCGACGATGGCTTTTAAGCTCTCTGCACACCAGGTGCAGGACCCGAAATCGAATTTCGAGTCCTTACTTAGTGCATTCAGAAGCTTTAAAGCCATCGTCTCAATGGTGTTCCTGAGCACCATTGGGTTGATGTCTTTAGACGACATAGTGTCTAAACCTTTCTGTCAGATACGACAGTAAGGGGGAAATGAGTGTTCTCTATATAGAAATGAAAAGAGAAGAGAACACTCAAAGGAACGCAGGCATTGTAATCTGGGCCTGCACACAGAGACAGGTTTCTTTTGGGCGGAGAAAACCTATCGAAAAAACCTGCGGGGGCTGGTCCCCCGCAATGGGGTGGCAAGAGGGCCATTTTGTGCTTGTGCAATGAGTGTGATTGAGAAGAGTCGTGAACTGAGTTCGTGGTAGCCATACATATTGATGTGTCGTGAGCAATGGACCCGTGTGGTCTCGATGTGCCGTAAACATCTCAATATCTAGCTAAATACGAATCAGCCGTAGCTCTACTCGCTCGTAGCTCACTGTAAACACAAAATGGCCCATGCACGCACAGGTTGCACTCAAGATTGATCGAAATGCCCGAAAGCTCTCCCGAAGGATCCTAACGGCGCATTCCATAATGACCAACCATGAGTGCTGGGAACGATGCATGCGTCATCCCCACCTGGCTGCAATGTCTGCCACTAAAGATAGGCAAGTATGAGATAGGCAAATAAAAAAAAGGAGTGACACCGTTATCGTGTCACTCCTATTAGCTTGGCGAACCAAGACAAGGCCCCTCACCGTTTATGCGCTTAGCAAGCGATGCGCTGGTGGGGGGTAAAATCAAGGTCCGAGCTTTCAGTTAAGCTCAGAAACCTTGACCTTTAGGTCTTTGATTTTGACCTTCGCTTGGCTGGGAGAAAGCATTTCGGGATTATAAAAACTAGAGCACAGCCCCGCTTCCTGTAGTCCCGATAAAGCCTCGACCAGGACGAACGCCGCGTGGCGGCCCTCGTTCTCCGAGATGTCAATGGTCCAGTACGTATACTGTCCACTGCGCATGGCGTTCGACAGGCCTTGCAAACCATTAGCAATGGTACGAAATTTGGCTATCGCCTCTTCCCGCATCATAGTTTTGGCGCTGCGTGCCTTCAGGGCGGCTTCATAAGCCGCCCAGGCGTCTGCTACAACGCGCTCCGCCTCAAGCGTGGCTTCAGCGGGAGGGTTAGTCCCCAGAAGCCCCGCCAGCGCGGCGAGAGCTTTCTCTTTAGAGGCATAAAGCCCCTTAGAAATGTTGCTTTCGATTTGTCGGAAGTACTTCCGACACTGGTCCAATTCTGCCGACGCCCGCCAAAAATCTAACCCTTCTTCATTGTCGCTCATAATTCCTCCTTAAAGGTGAGTTGTTGGCCAGAGCTGCATGAACGATGTGACAGGCATCATTCGGCAGGAACATGTGCTGCGAAACTATGCAAAACATAGCCCCGAGCTTTTTTTGCTACCCCTGCAGAAGGTGCGTGCAGCTCCACTAAAGACAGGCAAATAAAAAAAGGCAGAGAGAAAGCTGTAACACCTAGTTAGTGTGTTTTTGTGTATTAGCTTTCTCTCTGCCTTTCTTATGCCTCAATTTTTACCCTGGCTTTTAGAGGCTAGACAGTTAGTGACCAGAGCACTACCTCAGAGCTCGAACCACCAGCTTACGAACATAAGTGGTGGTTAAAGCGAGGATAGTGATAGCCACCCATGGGATCTCACCACAGCAAATGCTGTAGACAAAATCACACGCTTCGACCACACGGATCGTAGCAATGATGATGTTATTAGCATCGTCAGCGGCGAGAGAGTCAGTGATCATGACGCGGTGGTCCTGATCTTTCTGACGCTCCCCAATTGGTGGGATATACATGGTATCTCCTTTCCAATTGTTTCGTCACAACGGCAGTTCAAACCTATCTGACAAGGATAGATCACTGCCTCACAATGAAGCAGACTCCACTAAAGACAGGCGAATAACAGGGGGTGGGCTCGAAACAAAACGTGAAGTAAAGCAGATATAGAAATACTACCCCACAACAAATTTTATCCTAATTTTCACCTTCTATAGGGGATTTTTATTTTTGCAATTTAGAACTTTGTTATTGCTAAATTTTTTTAAATATATTTAAAAGTTCTATATTAGGAATTTTTTACAGATTTTTTTTCCATGTATGTTTTTGCGACTAGGTATTCACCGAGTATATTGTAGAGTGCATTTAGTCTTTCTTGTGCGTATTCGTATTCATTATCTTTGAGGTAATCTTCATAGAAGTTTGTCATTTTTTGATATGCTTCTATTTTGATATTTATGTCATCGATATTTGATTTATTTATTTTGTTTCTGAGTAGCATGTAGGGTCCTTGATGAATTGTACATATTTAATATCTTTAATATTAAGATATTTGCATTTCATTAATCTATGTACGCCATCAAGAATGTAATATTCTTCTGAGAGTATGATTGGGTAGTTGAGATCTGCATTTAGGACGCGTTGCATATGATGCAGGAAGAACTCGTTATTGAGTTCTTCATTTTCGTGTTGCCAGCACCATACTTTTGCATATCTTTCATTCCACAGTTTATCTACATTTATGGTGTTTGTATTTAGGTTATTTGATAGTTCCCATAGGTCTTTTAGTTTCCATTGTCTTGGGTGGTTATATTTATTTGTTTTTGGTAGATATACTGTAGATGACATAGTGAGTTACTTTTTGTTTTATGGTTTTAGAAATGCAGAAGATAATATTATCGCCGCCGTTTAGTAATGTATTGCAGTTATCTGGGACTAGTAGTATTGTTGGTACTTACACGTTATATCCGCGTCGTGGTTTATGGCGTGTATTTACTACATTGAGGAGTGTGGAGGGTGGTTGGGTTAATCGTGTTGGGTTGAGGAATCCTGGTATTTACAATTTTGATAGATCTGGGATTGTATCTATAGCGAGTTTAGGTGGTTTAGAGTTTGAAAAAATACTATATCATTTAAGCAATTTTCAATCGGTGTTTGGGGTTGAGTTTAATATTTCTTGTCCTAATGTA
>MDTG01062398.1_pt1 | contig 11196 bp, 9 predicted proteins | sample 811421 | NCBI WGS metagenome assembly MDTG01 (sample SAMN05326645, study PRJNA326480) | marine metagenome | isolation source: seawater | place: Pacific Ocean: South East | collected 2011
CCATCCAGGTGGTATTACCATAAACTCCCCCAGACTTGAAAAAGAGCAAGGGTAATGAGTATTTTCCAGGTTGGTTGGTCCCTAATATTATGAAAAATAGTAATAAAGTATTAGCATTAAAATATAGACCACAAATATTTGAAGAGTTGGTGGGCCAAAAAATAATTGTAGAGGCAATAGAAAAGTCAATTTCACTAAATAAAATACCGAATGCCTTTTTGTTCACAGGAATAAGAGGCGTAGGAAAAACTACAATTGCAAGAATTTTGGCTAAATCACTTAATTGTTTAAATGCCAAAAATAATATTTGTTTAAATGATAAATGCGAAAACTGTGCTCAAATAACTGAGTCAAGACATATTGATGTTCTTGAGATGGATGCCGCAAGCAAAACAGGTGTAGACGATGTAAGAGATCTTATTGAATTTTCTAGGTACGGACCAACATCATCAAAATTTAAAATTTTCATCATAGATGAAGTTCATATGCTCAGCAAACAAGCATTTAACGCATTATTAAAAACACTTGAAGAACCACCTGAATATTTAAAATTTATATTTGCAACTACTGAAGTTAATAAAATACCTATCACTGTTTTATCGAGATGCCAAAGATTTGATTTAATGAGAATAAGTTTTGATGAGCTTTTAAATTTTTTGAAAAAAGTTACTTTAGAAGAAAAAAAAGCTATAAACGAAAACGTTTTAAAACTTATTGTGAAAATTTCCGAGGGTTCTGTTAGGGATTCATTGTCATTACTGGATAGAATATTTTTGAGTGAAAATAGCAGTAATAAAATAGATTTAAAATCAGCCCAAAAAATTTTTGGGTATTTTGATAAAAGCTACCTTTTAGATATAGTTTTTGAGTTACTCAAAGGTGATGAAAAAAAAGTGTTAGAATTTTACAGAAATATTTATAATCAAGGTATTGAGCCAAAGTTATTTTTAAATAGTTTTCTTGAGATAATTTATTATATAAAAAATTTTAAAAATTTAAAAAATTTAAATCAATCTATTGAATTTACAGATTTGGATTTTAAAAAAATTGAGGATTTATCAAATAAAGTCGATAACACAACATTACTTTTATTCTGGGAATTTTCTATAGAATTTATTAATGAAATTAACTTAGTTGCTAATCAGCACTTAGCAGTTGAAATGTTTTTGATAAGATTGCTACATTTGAAAAAGAATAATACCGATAGCGAAAAAAAAGTTGAAGGGTTTATAAATCATAGCATTGGCTTAGAAGGAAAACAGATTGATGACGAACCGACAAATAATTCAGATAATCCTCTAAGTGATAATAAAACTATTAATCAAATCAAGTTTGCGTCTCAAGAAAAAGAAAATTATGTCATCGAGAATAAAAAACTAATAAACAAAAAAAAAATACATTCTTTTTCTGATTTAATTCTGTTTTGTGCAAAAAAAAAAGAGATAGGATTAAAATATGAATTAGAAAATAATATTAACTTAATTAGTTTTAAGGATAATAAAATAGAAATTTCATTTAATGAAAATTTAGATAAAGATTTTATCAAAAATTTAACATCTAAACTATTAGAATGGACTGGAGAAAGATGGATAATATTACTTTCACAAAAAAATGGATTTAAGACAATCAAACAAGTTAAAGATGAAAAAAATAAAAATAAATTGGATGATTTAAAAAATTCTGATGAGTTTAAAAATGCAACAAATCTATTTCCAGATCTTGAAGTAACAAATATTAAAGATTTAAAAAGGAGGGACGATGAATGATTTTAGTAAAATTTTAGAAAAAGCTAAAGAAATAGAAATGAGAGTGAAAGAGAGTCAAAGAAAAATTAAAGATATAAAGGCAGAAGGTTCCTCTGGAGGAGGGGCAGTAACAATAGTTTTAAATGGTGATGGAGAAATAGAAAACTTATCTATTTCGGATAACTTATTAAAAGAAAAAAAATCCTTACTAGAAGATTTAATAGTTGCCGCTCATAATAATGCAAAAAGTAATTTAAAAAATAAAACTTCTGACGAGCTATCTAAAGTTACTGGTGGTTTTGGTATACCAGGTTTTAAATGGCCATTGTAGTGTATGATGGAACTTAAAGAAATAGAAGCCTTAATAAAAACAATATCTAAATTTCCTGGATTAGGTCCAAAATCAGCAAAGAGAATTATTTTAAAATTAATAAATAATAAAGATGAAATAATGAAACCAACTATTAATGCCTTAGCAGAAGTTTACAAACATATATCAAGATGTAATCACTGTGGTGCTTTAAAATCATCTAAAGAAGAATGCAAAAATTGCCAAAATTCAAAAAAAAAATTTTCAAAAATATGTGTTGTTGAAAATATCGCAGACCAATGGAGTATAGAAAGTACTAATATTTTTTACGGTTATTTTCATATCATTGGGGGAACAATTTCAGGTTCAGTAGAAAAAAGTCAAAGATTGATAATAAATTCACTGCTTGAGAGAGTAAAAAAACAAAATATAGATGAGGTGATTTTAGCCACTAGTGCGACCGTAGAAGGTCAAACGACAGCTTACTATATTGAAGAAATACTAAAAAATACGAATGTAAAAATCACAAAGTTAGCTCAAGGCCTTCCAGTTGGTGGAGAGATAGAAACTTTGGATGATGGTACTTTATTTTCAGCCTTTAAAAATAGGACACAACTTTAATTTTTTTTTATAAATCGGTTAGCGTGTAAAAGTGGCTCTGTGTAACCTGATGGCTGATCCTTTCCTCTAAAGATTAAATCACAAGCCGTTCTAAACGCAATAGATTTATCAAAATTTGTAGACATTTTTTCATAGTTTGGATCATTCTTATTTTGATCGTCTACTATTTTTGCCATTTTCTTTAAAGTTTCTAAAACTTGATAAGCAGTACAAATTTTATGATGAAGCCAATTAGCAATATGTTGAGATGAGATTCTTAATGTTGCTCTATCCTCCATTAATCCAATATTATTAATATCTGGAACTTTTGAGCAACCTATACCACTGTTAATCCACCTTACAACATACCCTAAAATTCCTTGGCAATTATTTTCCAACTCATTTTTTATATCATCTATGTTCCATTTTGGTTTTGATATAATAGGTATAGATAACAATCCTTCTAAATCAAACTTTAATTTTTTTTGGATTCTTTTTTGAATATTAAAAACGTTTACCTTATGGTAATGCATTGCATGTAAAGTTGCTGCAGTAGGTGATGGTGTCCATGCACAATTTGCACCAGATTGTGGATGAGAAATTTTTTGTATTAACATATCTTGCATTTTATCTGGAGCAGCCCACATTCCTTTTCCAATTTGGGCCCTGCCAGAAAAACCACATTCTAATCCAATCTTAACATTATTATTTTCATATGCTGCAATCCAATCAGAATTTTTCATATCACCTTTTTTCATCATAGGGCCAGCTTCCATTGATGTATGCATTTCATCACCGGTTCTATCTAAAAACCCAGTGTTTATAAATACGACTCTTTTTTTTACTTTTTTTATGCATTGTTTTAAATTTGAGCTTGTCCTTCTTTCTTCATCCATTATACCAATTTTTATAGTATTTCTTTTTAGTTTTAATACTTCCTCAACTTTTGAAAAAATTTCATCAGTAAAAGCAACTTCGTCAGGCCCATGCATTTTCGGTTTAACAATATAAATTGAGCCTGTTCTAGAATTTCTTTTCTTAATTAAATCATGAAGGCAAGCTGCTGAAGTAATAAATGCATCTAAAATTCCCTCAGGAATTTGTGATTTGTCCGAAAAAAGTATAGCAGGTGTAGTCATTAAGTGACCAACATTTCTATTAAGTAATAATGCTCTACCATGCAACTTGATATCTTTTCCATTTGAAGAGGTATAATTTCTATCTGAGTTTAAAAATCTTTCATATTTCTTTCCCAGTTTTTCAAATTTAACTCTTAAGTCCCCTTTCATCAATCCTAACCAGTTCCTGTATCCTAAAACTTTGTCTTCTGCATCAACAGCTGCCACACTATCTTCATGATCAACGATTGTAGATACCGCAGATTCAATTACTAAATCACTGAGACCAATAGGATCATTATTAGCGCTAAATGCATATGGGTTTATTATTAGTTCAACATGAAGGTTATTATTTACTAATAACACTCCTTTTAATTTTTTTTTATCAGACCTATATCCTTTATATTGTTTGGCATTTTTAAGTTTAATGTTTTTATTATCAATCTTTAAAATAAGTTTGTGTTTAACTATTTTTAAATTATTTACTTTTTTCCAAGAACCTTTTTTTAATGGAAATACTTCATCAAGAAAGTCCCTGCAATATCTAATTACTTTTCCGCCTCTTACAGGATTATATCTGTTGTCCAATTTTACTGAACCAATCGCGTCAGTGCCATAAAGTGCATCATATAGACTTCCCCATCTTGCATTAGCTGCGTTCAAAGCATATCTAGCGTTAGATATTGGTACGACTAATTGCGGCCCAGGTATTTTCTTTATTTCTTCATCAACATTCTTTGTTTGTATCTTAAAGTTTGAAGATTTTCTTTTTAAATATCCAATTTGTAAAAGAAACTTTTTATATTTATTAATGTTAAATTTTTTTCCTTTATTGTTTAAATGCCAATTATCTATTGAATTTTGTAGCTCTTTCCTAATTTGTAATAACCTCTCATTTTTTCCCCTCAAGTCATTAAGAGATTTATCTAAACCAGACCAAAAATACTTAGATTTTATTTTTGTATTTTTTAAAAGCTCTCTGTTGACAAAATTATACAGAATTTTGCTTACATATAATTTTCCAACTAATTGATAATCTTTTTTAAAATTATTCATATTATTAATAATATTTTATTTATTAACATATTTACAACCAAAATTTCTGTGAATATTAGCGCAATCATTTTATTGCCTTTTTTAAAATATAATGAATATTATTAAAAATGAAAAATTATTTAAGTTTTGAAAATGAAATCAAGAATATTGAAACAGAAATAGACAACCTAAAAGATCAATATAAAAACGAGGGTATATCTACTGTTGATACCAATAAAATTAATAAACTGCAATCAAACCTTGACAGAAAATTGAAAGATATTTATTCAAACTTAAATCCTTGGCAAACAACTTTAGTTGCTAGGCATGAAGATAGACCAAAATCAAAATTTTTTATTGACAATCTTTTTAAGAACTTTTTTCCTTTGTCAGGAGATAGATTATTTGGAGAAGACAAATCTTCTATAGCTGGGCTAGCAAGTTTTGAGGGACATTCAGTTATGATTATCGGACAAGAAAAGGGAGAAGATCTTAATTCTAGAATTGAGAGAAATTTTGGAATGATGAGACCAGAAGGATACCGTAAATCAATAAGATTAATGAAAATTGCTGATAAATTCGGTTTACCAGTTATTTTATTTATTGATACACCAGGTGCATATCCAGGAGTGGGCGCAGAAGAGAGAGGTCAGGCTGAGGCTATAGCAAAATCAATCGAGTGTTCATTATCCTTAGGCGTTCCAACCATTTCAATAATCATAGGCGAAGGTGGATCTGGAGGTGCAATCGCCTTAGCATCATCTAATAAGATTCTAATGTTTGAAAATGCAATTTATTCTGTAATTTCTCCAGAGGGTTGCGCATCTATATTGTGGAGGGACTCAAAAAAAACCTTAGAGTCCGCTACCGCGATGAAACTTACATCGAAAGATTTGCTTGATTTAAAAATTATAGATGAGATTATTTCTGAACCAAATGGAGGCGCACATAGAGATAGAGACCTTATACTTTTAAATCTAAAAAAATCATTATCTAGGCATCTCGGAGAGCTAATGAGTTTATCCAGACACGATATTGTAGAGCATAGAAAAAACAAGTTTCTGAATATTGGCAGGGATAAGTCCCTTTCGAACAACCTGTTATCCTCAGATGATTTATTTTCTGATGGAGTTAGTAAAATTTTCGATGTAAGAAAAAAAATTACCAGTAAAAAATTATATATTTTTTTATCAGTTTTTCTTATCGGAGTTTTAATTCTTATATTTCAATTATTCACGAGATAGAGAACCACAGCAGTGTTTATATTTTTTATTTGATCCACAAAAACAAGGTTCATTTCTCCCGATTTTTTTTTTATTAATATTAATTTCTTTTGTATTTTGTCTTGGCTGGGAAATGTCATCTGCGATTTTTAAATTTAACAATAACACAATAGTATCTTGTCTTATCTTTTCTAATAATTTTTCAAATAATTCAAAAGACTCCTTTTTATATTCGATTAAAGGATCCCTTTGCGCATAAGATCTTAGACCAATTACTTGTCTCAGTTGTTCAAGATACTGAATGTGATTTTTCCAATTTAGGTCTATAATTTGCAAGAATATCTTTTTTTCAAGATCTTTATTACCTATTTCCGATATTTTAAAAATTCTATTTTTTCTTTTTTCAAAAAACTTTTCTTTTATAGCTATACTTATTTGTTTTTGGTTAGATGAGTATATTTTTTCTAAGTAATCTTTATCATCACTTTGAAGTAAAATTTCAAATTTACTCTTCAAACCTTTATTTTTTTCAATGTCTAAAGATTTGTCTTTTTCATTAAGAACTTGATTTATCTCATCATCAAGAAGTTTATCTATAAATCTTTCTATTTCTTTGCTATTTAAGACTTCTTTCCTTTGGCTAAATATGACCTGTCTTTGATCATTTAAAACATTGTCAAATTTTAAAAGTGATTTTCTTATGTCAAAATTTCTTGCCTCAACTTTTTGTTGTGCTCTTTCAAGAGCTTTATTAATCCATGGGTGATCAATGCTCTCACCATCTTTAAGTCCAAGTTTTTCTAGCATGCTATTTATAGACTCTGATCCAAATATTCTCATTAAGTCATCCTCTAAGCTTACAAAGAAAATTGAGTTTCCTTCATCACCCTGTCTGCCCGATCTTCCCCTTGCTTGATTATCGACCCTTCTGGACTCCATTCTTTCTGTGCCAATCACATACAAACCACCTAAAGACTTAACTTTATTTTTTTCATTATTTAGTCCATTATTTTTATTGTCCTCTTTTTTAAGTTTTTTGCCCCCAAGTTGAATATCAACACCTCTTCCTGAAATACTTGTTGTAATTATTACCGATTTTAATTTTCCTGCATTGGCAATAATCTCTGCCTCTTTTTCATGATTTTTTGCATTTAATACTGTATGTTCTATTTTTCTCTTTTTTAAAAGCTCTGAATATACTTCTGATTTATCTATGCTAGACGTAAAAACTAATATTGGTTGACCTTTTTTGTTACAACTTAATATTAAATCAATAATTGCTTTTTGTTTTTCTTTTTCTGTTCTAAAAATTTTATCATTAAAATCTTTTCTTATCATTTTTTTATTTGTTGGGATTGATACAACTTTTAAATTATAAATTTCAAAAAATTCTTGACTTTCAGTTAACGCTGTACCTGTGCATCCTGAAAGTTTTTCATACAATTTAAAATAATTTTGATAAGTGATTGAAGCTAGAGTTTGATTTTCAATTTCAATTTTGACATTTTCTTTAGCCTCAATTGCTTGATGAAGACCATCAGCGTATCTTCTTCCTTCTAATATTCTACCGGATATCTCATCTATGATTTTAATTTTATTGTCGTCTGCTAAAACGTAGTCTTTATCTTTTTTAAATATAAAATTTGCTTTTAAAGCTTGATTTACATGGTGCACTATGTGTAGGTTGGCCGGATCATAGAAATTATTATTTTTTAGAATACCTGTTTTACTTAAAATATTTTCTACATTATTTACGCCATTATTAGTTAGTATAATAGTTCTATCTTTTTCATCAATTTCATAGTCGTCAGGTTTTAAACTTTTTACAAAATTGTTGATGGATTTATACTGTTTGCTTAAATCTTCAGCTTGCCCAGAAATAACTAATGGAGTTCTTGCCTCATCAATTAAACAAGAATCAATTTCATCAACGATTGCATAAAATCTATTTTTTTGGACAAGTTGGTTTAACGAAAGTTTCATATTATCTTTTAAATAATCAAAACCAAGCTCACTGTTAGTAGCATACGTAATATCACAATTGTAATTATTCAATCGTTCATTATCATCTTGATGATTATTTATAAAACCACAGCTTACACCTAAAAAATTATAAATTTTTGACATATTTTCACAATCTCTTTTTGCAAGATAATCATTAACTGTAACAATATGAACTCCTTTCCCGTAAAGTGAATTTAAATAGGCAGCCAAAGCAATTGTGATAGTCTTTCCTTCGCCTGTTTTCATTTCCGCAATTTTGCCTTGATGTAAAACTATCCCCCCAAGAATTTGAACATCAAAATGTCTCTCTTCCCTTTGTCTTTTTGAAGCCTCTCTAACCAGTGCAAATGCTTCACACATGATTTGTTCTTCTGATTCTCCATTCTTTAGTCTTGATTTCAATTCTTGTGTTTTTTTTGGAAAGTCATCATCTGCTAAATCCGATACATTTTTCTCGAGCAAATTTATTTTTTTAAGAAGATATTTAATTTCATCAATTTCATTTTGACTACTACTTTTAAATATTTTACTGATAAAACTTATAGGATTTAGCATTATTTAATTTTTCATATACATTAATATTCAAATAATTATATAGTCATTAACTAATAATTTTAAATATTATGGCTATAAATTTAAGCAATTTCTTAGTTTCCAAAAAAGACAGTGCAAAAATGGCTGACTTTCAAGATTTAGATCATTTAGACGGATTATCAATATCTGTAACTTCTGCAAATTTATATAATAATAATAGAGATGACCTTGTTTTGTTTTATTTCAGGAATGGGGCAGAGTATGCATCTGTTTACACACAATCAAAAGTAATATCGGAAAATATTAAATGGAATAGATCAATTAAAGCTAAAAAAATTAAAGCACTTATAGTTAATGCTCGCAATGCTAATTGTTTAACTGGTGCAAAAGGTTATAATTCTTTGAAAGAGATTGCAGAGGAAACAGCAAAGTTATTATCCGATAAACAAAAAACTGACGAAGACGATCCAAAAAAAATTAAGTCTAATGAAATTATATTTGGCTGCACAGGGACTATTGGAGAGTCATTTCCTGTAGATAAAATAAAGCCATCAATTAAAGATTTAGTCGATAAGATAAAATATACCCAAAATAAATATTTATGGATCAAGGCAGCCATGAGTATTTTAACAACTGATTTAAAACCAAAAATAGCAATGGAGGAATGTAGAATAGGTAAAACTAAAATTAAGATTTATGGCATAGCAAAAGGTTCTGGTATGATCTATCCTAATATGGCAACAACATTAGCCTACATTTTTACTGATGCTAATTTGCCTTCAGTAGTCCTAAAAAAAATTTTAAAAAAAAATGTTTATAATACGTTTAATGCAATCAGTTGTGATGGTGACACTAGTACGAATGATATGATTACAATTTTTTCTACAGGAAGTGCAAAAAATAAATACATAAGCAATGTAAACGATTTAAAATTAAAAGAATTTGATAAATGTATAAATAATGTTCTTCTAAATCTTGCAAAAAGAGTAGTAAGCGATGGTGAAGGGGCATCAAAATTTATTCAAATAGATGTATTAAAATGTAAAAGCGAAGATGATGCAAAAAAAATAGCCTTCTCTATTGCTAATTCGCCTTTAGTTAAAACTGCAATTGCAGGAGAAGATCCTAACTGGGGCAGAATAATGATGGCTGCTGGAAAAAATGATGTGGAGTTAAACATTAATTCTGTAAATTTAATGTTAGGGAACATTAAAGTCCTAGATAAGGGTCAACTGTCTAAAAATTGCTCAGAGCAAAATCTTAAAGAATATATGAAGGGTGATACAATTAAAATTATTTTAGAGATTAATTTAGGAAAAAAAAATTTTACTTGTTATACTATGGATTTTACAAAAAAATATTTGGAAATAAATTCAGATTATAGAACTTAAATATATGATTAAATATAAATTAAAATGTAAAAATTGTGAAAAATCATTTGACAGTTGGTTTTCATCATCAAAAGAATTTGAGAAATTGAATAAAAAAAATTTTCTAAATTGCCATTTTTGTGATTCTAATAATGTTATAAAAACATTAATGGCACCAAATATACTAAGTGCGAAGCAGCAAAACGAAAATAAATTAAAAAGAAATAACGATATAAGAAAAAAGATTTTAGAATTCCAAAATTTTATTAAAAAAAACTTTGAAAATGTTGGTGATGATTTTACTTATAAGGCCCGTTCTTTACATTACAACAATAAAAAAAACAAGAAAGGCATTTATGGAAATGCTTCAAAAAAACAGATTAGAGAGTTACAGGAGGAAGGTATAGATACACAAATTTTCCCATGGATCGAGGATAAAAATAATTAAATTTTTTCAAATTTAGCCATATAATTTACAGAGTCGTCTGGTGAAATATTCCATTCTCTTGTAAGAACATTATATTTGACACCCTTTAATTCGTTCAATTCAAGAGAATTTTTTTTACAAATTTCAACTAACTTCTCTGGTTTGATAAACATGCTCCAATCATGAGTTCCAATGGGTAACCATCTTAAAACATATTCAGCACCCACTATTGCAAAAATATAAGATTTTAATGTTTTATTTAAAGTAGCAACAAACATCATTCCATTTTTTTTCAAAAATTTAGAACTTTCTTTTATAAAAAAATTTACATCGTTAACATGTTCAACAATTTCCATATTTAAAATCACGTCAAATTTTAAATTAGATTTGAAGTTTTCAGGAGAGGCACAGTAATAATTTATATTTAAATTATTTTTTTTTGCGTGAGTTTTAGCAATTTTAATATTTTTTTCTGACGCGTCAATTCCAACTATCTGCGCCCCTAGTCTAGAAAGTGGCTCACATAATAAACCACCGCCACAACCTATATCTAGAATTTTGATATTATTGAGAGAATTATCATCTTTTTTTTCTTTAAATTTTTTTAATATACTTTCTTTAATATATCCTAGTCTGACTGGATTAAATTTGTGTAATGGTTTAAACTTACCATTTGGATCCCACCATTCGGATGCTAACTTTGAAAATTTATCTATTTCTGTTTTATTGACTGTAATATTTTTCATTAATAGTTGACTTATAATTTATGATAATATTTATCTATATATAAAAATTAAAAAAAAATTATCAATGAAAATAATTGTTTTAAA
>MDTG01079085.1_pt1 | contig 11196 bp, 10 predicted proteins | sample 811421 | NCBI WGS metagenome assembly MDTG01 (sample SAMN05326645, study PRJNA326480) | marine metagenome | isolation source: seawater | place: Pacific Ocean: South East | collected 2011
TAAAAATAAATCAAATACCTGGATTAAAAAATGTTCAAATGTTTTAAGTTCAAGAACAGCAATGGAATTAAGAGGAATTTCTTGTATTGATCTAGACACAACAACGTCAAAAAGAAAAAGCTGTGTAGTATCACGTTCATTTGGAAAAAGAGTTGAAAGATATCAAGAACTTAAGGAAGCGGTTGCTAATTATTGTTTGAATGCATCAGAGAAAATTAGATCAGAGTCTTTAGTTGCGAAAGCAATAACAGTTTTTGTAAGAACAAGTTCTTTTCAAAGAAATTTTGGATACTATTCAAATTCAAAAACAGTCGATTTTCCTATTGCAACAAATAATAGTATCGAAACAGTTAAAGCAGCAATATCTATTTTAGAAAGTATTTTTAAAAATGGTTATCGATATCAAAAAGTAGGAGTTATGTTAACTGGACTTTCAAATGCAAATGGGGGGAAAAATTTATTCTCATCTGAAAAAGATGAAAAACTAAAAAAGTTAATGAGGTCGATGGATAATACTAATTATAGATATGGAAGATCAACTTTAAGTCTTGCTAGCGCAGGGGTCTACAAAAAATGGAACATGAAAAAAGAACATTCATCAAAAATCGATACAGCAGATTTTTATTGTTTACCAACCATAAACGCTAGATAAATCTAAAATGGTTGATCACCTTCTACTGCAACTCTTTCCATAATCCTTTCATGGCCTAGACCTCTCCCAGGATAAAAATCAGAAATTGCATAATGTATTACGCTTCTATTATCCCATATCGCAACTGCATTTTCAGTCCATGTAAATCTACAGGTTAAATCAAGCCTAGCTTGATGTTCAAAAATTTGTTTTAAAATTTTATCACTTTCATCTTGGTTCAATCCAATGATATTTTTAGTAAAAGTCCAATTAACAAATAAAATTTTTTTTCCTGTTTCTGGATGAGTTCTAACTATTGGATGTTCGTTAGAATACTCCTTATATTTTTTGTTTTCATTTCCATTCATTTGCTTAAATTTTTCTATAAACGAATCTGCACCTAAAGAGCTATGTATTGCTTTTTTATTACTTATTTTATTTTTAATATTTTCATCTAATGTTTCCCAGGCAAGCTCCATATTTGAAAAACATGTATCTCCTCCAACAGGTGGAATTTTAATAGATTTAAGAATTGTTGCCTTAGTGGGTTTTTGGTTATAGCTAACATCGCTGTGCCAATTTTCACCCCACTGATTTTTTTCATCTACACCTTTAATAATTCTTAATATTTCTGGGTGACTTTCTTTACCTTTGACATATGCATGTAATTCTAAAGGACCAAACTTTTCACCAAGAGCAATATGTTCTTCTGTGGTTAATGGCTGATCTCTAAAAAAAATTACCTTATGCTCTAATAATAAATTATTAATTTTTTTAAAATTTTCATCAGAAGTATCTTTTAAGTCTATGCCTTTAATTTCAGCACCCAAAGCTCCAGATAATAATTTTATTTCCATAATTTATTATTTAATTTTATTTATATTAGAAATATTTGACAAAGAATTATTAAGTTCATCTAAATTTTCTCTCTCAGATACTTTAAATGTAGACACCAATAGTGCAAAAACTAAAAAAATTGGAGTTAGCATAATGATTGTAATGTTTTGATAAATTAAAAACATATAAACCAAAATAAATAAAATTGATCTTACTAATACATTTAATTTAAATACCGCGATAATTGAAAGAGAATGGATTATTAGATTTTTAAAACTCATTTTTGTTGGTCCAAAATATCTATTTCCCCTTATAGAAGGAATTACTGCTCTGTCTTTTGAAATTTTAGCAAGAGACCCTGAAAAACTACTCCAAGTAGCTTTTTCTTTAATCATTTTTTCTACAATTGATTTAGGTAGACAAGTGTAATTACCAAACTTTATAGATTGTCCAGTAAAAGTATATGTTATCAATTTATGAGTCATGTAGCAAAATTTAAAAAAAAATCCCTCTGATCTTTTTATTCTTTCTCCAACAATTGGTTTGTTTAAATTATATTTTAAATTATCTATAAATTCTAAAATTTCTTCAGGCCTATCTTCTCCATCACCATCCATTGGGATTACATAGTCAAAATCTTCTTTTTCAAAAATATATTTTAATCCCGCCGCATTACATCTGGCGTGTCCTTTGTTTATTTTCATATCAATAATTTTTATAGAATTAAAATTATCTATATTTTGAAAATTTTGAGTAAAAGCTTCAGTAGAATTATCGTTAATTATAATTACTGAAAATTCATGATCTAATTTTGGAACCTCTAAATTTATATTTTCCAGAAGTTTGGCAACTGACTGCCAATCATTATAGACTGGAATTAAAATTTTGATTTTCATTAATTTGTTGAACTTAACAACCTAAATAAAGAGGCAAGAATTCCATGTCCAGAAAGTTCAATTACGCCTATTATTATTACAAAAAATATAACTTTTTTTGTTCTGGTATTAAAAAATTTATCCATTTAACTATTATATATAAGTTTTATTAATAACAAATCATATACTGCTTATTATCTACAAAAAATTTGTGTTCTCTCATCTGCCAAACTGTTTTGGGGCATTCGCGGTGTGAGTCATATATTAATAAAATATGAGGGTAATGCGATAATTTATCTTCATTAAATATCACTATTGGTCTTGATTTTAAATTATAAGATAAATTTCCTGCATGCCACTCATCAAAACCAACATGATTTTCAAATGATAAAACATCTGGAATAGAATCAAGATGCCGTAATTTTCTTACCTCTTCTGCAATTCTTTTTCCCGGATAATCGGTTCTTTTGTCTGTTTCTGTAATCGAAATATATGCATATGCAAATGGAGAAAATATAAATAGTGTAAAAAATATTATGAAAAAATTTTTTAACTTTTTAGTATTAATATTTTTTTCAAAATAATAAATTGCCAATACTCCAAAAAATAAATAAAATGGAGACATCCACATTGTTCTAATTTTAACTCCCATAACTAATGAAGTGAAAAAAACTAAAAATACAGGAATAAAATTAATAAATAATAAAAATAATAATTTTTTATCATGAAATTTAAATTTAACTTTAAACTTATTAATTAAAAAAAAGAGCATTAATAAAAAAGGTAACAAAACTCCAATTTGTTTTCCCATAAATATTAATGGATTGACAATATGATCTAATAAATTTTGCTCTCCAGAGCCTGTTCTGTGAAGTCCATATCTAACAGTTATATAGTCATTCTCAGTTAGCCATATTAAATGGGGCAATAGCACTATTAGAAAAGGAATTAATGAAATTATACACTTAAAATTGATTTTTTTTTTATAGATCATATAAATCAGAAAAAAATCTGCAGCTAAACCTAAATATATAAATAAGTATTTTGATAAAAATCCAAACCCTGCAAACAAACCAAATAGTAACCAATCAATTATTTTATTATTTTTAAAACCTTTCCAGAGATAAAAAACGGACAATGCCCAAAAAGGCATTAAACAAATATTAACGTTAAATTCAGGAGTAGTAAAATTATAAAAATAAATTCCCTCTAACAACAGTACAGATAAAAGACAATAAATTTTATTATTAAAAAAATCTTGTGTAAATTTAAAAATAACAAAAAACGTAAATATTATAAAAATTTGACTTAGTAAATAATAAGCCCAGTCCATAGGACCAAAAATTTGATAAATAAATTCTACCGCAAATGCCTTCATTGGTGGGTGCTTATTAAAGCCCCAATCTAAATTGCTGCTCCAAGCTAAGGCTTCTATAGTATCTAATGGTAGATTGTTATTTGTTATGGATGGAACTAAAGTCCATATAATTAAATGAGTTGCAGCAAATAAGTAAAAGAAATTTAACAAATTCTTTTTTTTTAGAGCCATTTTTACTAATTTATACAAATAATGGTTCCTTGACACCAATTAATTGATGAATATATTCACCATCGATAAAAATTAGATATGGTTAAAATCTCTAAAACCTACGTTCCAAAAGATAAAGAAAAATACATGTGTGCGAAACATTTGGCATTTTTTAAACAAAAACTATCAGATTGGAAAACTGACTTGGTAAAAAATAACAACCAAGCATTATATAATAGTTCTTTGGATGATAATACAACCTCTGCTGACATTGTAGATCAGGCCAGCTCTTATACTGAAAAAAATGTAGAGTTAAGAGCAATTAACAGACAAATTAAATTAATATCAAAAATAGATTCAGCTCTTAAAAAAATACAAAATGGTACTTATGGATTTTGTGAGGAAACAGGTGAGCCAATTGGTTTAAAAAGGTTAATGGCAAGACCTGTGGCTACTTTATGTATTGCTGCTCAGGAAAAACATGAAAAAGAAGAGAAAGTTTACGCAGATTATTAGTATTTTTTACTTAAGTCGTAATCGATAGTTTAAAATATATTTTTCTCTGCTAAGTTAATTAAATTAGTTTTTTATTATGAAAATTTTACTATGTTCAGTGCCAGACGGAGCAATAAAATATAGTCCTCCATTAGTTCCTAGGGGTAAGACTAATACTTTGCCTATATTTCCACTGGGAATTCAAAGAGTGCTCTCATCAATCCAGGAGCATGGTTACGATGGTGAAATTTATGACATTAATAATTTAAGACACTCTGATGAAGAAATAATTTCTAATTTAATTAAAACTAAACCAAATGTAATTGGATTGAGTGGTCCTTTATCACATTGTTACCCACATTTAAAAAGAATATCAAAGATAATTAGAGAAACACTACCTGATGCATGGATAATTGTCGGAGGCAATGTATCAGGATCTGCACATATACTTTTAAATAAAACTCATACGGATATTACAGTAGTAGGTGATGGAGAAATACCATTTCTTAAACTTCTAAGGTTTTTTGAAAAAAATTTAAAGAGGGATTTTTCAAAATTTGATGAGTTATTAGAAATTCCAGGATTAGCATTTTTAGACTCTGATAATAAATTTAATTTTACAGGTTTCGCTGAACAATTGCCTGCTCATAAAATGGGTTTCCCTGATTATGATGCATGGGAAAATGGACTGGAAAAATTTGGAGGAAATAGAAAATTAGTTTTTGATGTATTCGATGAAATTAATTCTATAGGTGATTTATTAGGACTTGCAGAAGAAAGATCTCATAGAACAAAAGAATATATTGATTTGTTTAAAAAGTATGTAGGTAAAAGAGCTGGAAGAATACAAACTTCAAAAGGATGTGTTGCAAAATGTACTTTTTGTCAAAGAGCAACACATGGTTACAGATCTTTTAAAGCTGAAACTCTTGAAGAAAGAGTAATAGAATTAAAAAATAAATATGATGTAGTGGTACTAAGTATAGATGATGAAAATTTTGGGAGTGATAAACCCAAAAGTTATGAGTCTGCGAAAGTATTTAAAAAACACGGTATATATTGGTTTGCGGAAGGTGCAAGAGCATCAAGTGTTACATATGAAAGTTTAAAATTTTATAAAGAAAACAATATGATGAGTATAAGATTCGGAATAGAAACAGGAAGTAAAAAAATACTAGAGGTAATGGAAAAAAAAACAACTAAAGAAAAAGTTTATAATGCAATTTCAAACTGTAAAAAATTGGGGATAAGTACTGCTATCGAAGTGATGATGGTAGGAATGCCTGGTGAAACAAGAGATACAGTTATTGAAACTGCAGAATATGCTGCTTCATTAAGATATCTAGTTGGAAATGATTGGAACACAAGTTATCCTGTTTGGGCTGCAGCCATACCTGGAACTCCATTGTATGAATATTCCCAGCAAGTTGGAATAATAGGCAAAACAATTGATGAGGAAGAAGATTATTTAATAAGACTAGCAGATGAAATGGAAGGCCATGGAATATTAAATTATTTAAATAAAACCGATGTTGATAGAAAAGAACTATTTTTGTGGACGTATATTTATAGATATATTGGAAAAAAAGCTTACGTAGATGAAATACTTAAAAATAACTCCTCAATTACAAAAATAGTTAGTGAAATTTACAAACAATGTTTTAAAGAGTCATTTAGAACTTTTAAGGATGATTTAAAAAGAAGATTACATAAGAAATATCCTTTAAAGCAGAATCTTTATCAATTTTTGTCAGTAACAACAAAGTTTTTAATTGCTTTTTTTACACCTTTTTTGCCAAGAAAGTTAATAATCTTTATACTTAAAAAAATATCAGATCATAACTATAAAGATATTGAAAAAAAATATAAAAATCAAAGTGGTAGGCAAAAATACAACTTTTTTATAGATCCAAAAAATATTAAAAATGAATATAAATTTACTAATGAAAGATATTTAAATTCAAAGAGACCAATAGAAAATTCATTAAGAACAATAGTAAAAAAGAATTCAGAGTTGATAGGAGAAAATTTGTCAAAAGAGGATATGCAATTAGATAGAATTGCAAAAATGCAGTAATTTCATTGTATTTATTAACTTTAAAATTTTTAAAAATAATATATCTAGATCTAAGCTGAAATGCATGGTGGGAAATCAGTGTGAAATTCATTGGCTGTTCCTGCAACCGTAAAGTCGGAGCGCCACCCAGCTAAGTCCTCTGTTGAGCGAAGGCCAGGAAAAGTCTAGTTCTACAATGAAAAATTAGCAGCGGCATTGAAATAAAACTATAAAAAGTTTTAAAGGAGATTAATTGAAAAAAATATTTTTTTTTATTTTAAGTTTGTTGATTTTAAAAAGCTCTAATGCTCTAGCGCTAGAAAAATGTAAATGGAACAATAAAGATGGAGTGCCTTGTATAACCGTTAGCAAAACAACGAATAGTTCTTATTACAACCAAAACAATATTAATAAAATAATTATAACAAAAAAGGATATATTAAATTCAGGAGCAATTGACACCATTGATGTTTTAAAACTTGTATCAGGACTTGATATTTTTCAATCTGGTCAGAAAGGTCAGCAAACTTCAATTTTTACTAGAGGATCAGAATCTAACCATACGCTTGTTTTGCTTAATGGTATTGCGATAAATGATCAATCAGTGACGGATGGATTGCATGACTTTGGTCAAGACTTTGTTCAAACAATTCAACAAATAGAAATTTATAAGGGTTCAAATGGAGCACATTTTGGTCCCAGCGCAATAGCTGGAGCTATAAATTTTATAACTGATACAGATTATACTAATAGTTTATCTGCTAGTGGTTTTAACTTTAAGAATAACACTTATGATGGAAACTACACAAAAATTACTAACAATGGTTGGCATTTAAATATTAAGGGTGCATTTTCACAAAATGAGACTGATAGCGCAATCGCTAAAGGTGATGAAAATGATGGCTCAGAAAATTATCAATTAAATTTAAATGTTGTTAAATGGATTAATGATAATTTAAAATTTAAATCAACTCTATATTCAAGAAGAACAAAAACTGCTTACGATAACAATTCAACTGATGAGATCGGATATTTATCAGATAATAAAATGTATGCCTTTCAGTCTGGCATAGAGAGAGTTTACAAAAACTTTGAAGATAATTTAATATTCCATTATCATAAATATGACCGTCAATATGAAAACGGAGGTTTTCTTGATGAATATTATAGCCAATCTTTAGTAACAAAAGCTGAAAGAAAAATTACAGCTAACGAAAAATTATCTTTTGGTTACGGCAGTGAATATAAATATGATTGGGGTAATTTTGAAAATAGAGGTAGTTATTCTGCATCTACAAGGGGACATATGAACGATTTAGGATTGTTTTTAAATGCTGGATACAAATTTAATAATAACAGAATATTTTCTTACCACGGAAGAATTGATGATCATAATACAACTGGAACTAATGAAACTTACAAACTAAATTTAAGTCAAATTATTGGTAATTTAAAATTTTCAGCAACTCATTCAACAGGTCTTCGAAATCCAACGTTATATGAATTCTATGGATCTGACCAATATGGATATACGGGTAATGAGAATCTTAATCCTGAAAAAAGCGAAACAAATGAAATTTACGGTGAATACAATATAAATAAATATTTTAAATTTACATCAACAGCTTATAGAACAAAGGTTTTTGACAGAATTGAATTAAACTCAGGATGGTCAGCTTATGAAAATAAATTTTCTGATATTAATCAGGAAGGATTAGAAAGCCAAATTTCTTATAATAATAAGGATCTATTATTTACTATATTTAGCAATTTTTCTAAAAGCAGATCTGCTACTGACAATCATCAATCACGAAGGCCAGATTTATCATATGGTTTTAATTTTGGTAAAAAATATTTATTTGATGCTTTAGGTGAAATAGATTTAAAGTTAAATTATAAATATACTGGTGAATTTTTAGACTGGGATGGGTCTGCAAATACTTTTCAAAAAAGCACAAATATTGCTGACATGTTTTTATCGAAAAAATTGTTAGACTATAATTTTACAGTAAGCATTACTAATTTATTAAATGAAAGATATGAAAAACCAGCAACTTATAGTCAGGATGGTAGACAGCTTAGATTCGGATTTAGAAGGTTTTATTAATTGTTATTAGAAAGCAGTATATTATAATTAAAAGATGGACTATTTAAAAATATCTATTGGAATTTTTGTACTACTTGCTGTTAGCCGTTTTATTCCTCACCCCCCAAATTTCACTAATTTAATAGCATTAAGTTTTTATGTACCTGCATTATTGGGTATTAACTATTTGCCAGTACTTTTAATAAGTTTTGTAATTACTGATTTAATTATCGGATTTCATAACGTCACTTTTTTTACGTGGGGAAGTATTATAATTATTGCACTAATTTCAAAATATTTTTTAAATAGTTTAAGCATAAGATTTATAGGTGTTTTTACTTGTGCAATAGTTTTTTTTATAATCTCAAATTTTGGAGTGTGGGCTGTAGGTGGCTATGGATATACTTTAGATGGGTTAATTAAATGTTATATTTTAGCAATTCCATTTTTTTCTAATACACTTTTATCAACAATTTTTTATTCCGCACTTATTGAGACCTTGTATTTTTTATTTAAGAAAAGGTTAAAATTTAAAATTAATTTTAAAAAATAATTTATTTTTTGAAATTTAAGGCTTGGGGATTCTCTCTCCTCTTTTCATAAAATCATAACCTTTTATAACTGCTTTTCTTTGTGAAACTTCAAGGTACCACCGAGTAAGATTTTTATAATTTTTTAAACCAACATCGTGCCATTCATGCCTAGCAATCCACGGCCAAGTTGCAATATCTGCTATTGTATAATTTTCTCCAGCAAGAAAATTTGAATGTGACAGTCTCTCATCCAAATCGGCATAAATACTTTTTGTTATTTTAAAATATCTCTGTTCTCCAAATTCACTCTTACCAGGATTGTAATGATGAAACTGATGATGTTGACCAATTAAAGGACCTACGTAAGCCATCTGAGCCATCAACCATTGATTAATTTTTAATCTTTCTGTTTTTTCATAAAACTGATTACTTTTTTCACCTAGGTACATTAGAATTACACCTGACTCAAAAATAGCTTCTTTGTTATTATCGTGATCAATAATTACTGGTATTTTACTAAAAGGGCTTATTTTTCTAAATTCAGGTTTAAACTGTTCATCTTTGTAAATATTAACTTTTGTAACTTTATAATCATATTGAATCTCTTCAAGCATGATTCCAATTTTTTTTCCATTTGGAGTATCTGCAGTAAATAACTCAATCACTCTTTTACACCTAATCTTTTTTTAATTGATTTCGAAGAAGTAGTAAATTCAAATCTATATGTTTCATTCGGTCTAGCTAATTTAAAACATGCTCTAGCTGCTAGTGCTCCTTCATGAAATCCTGACAATATTAGTTTTAATTTTCCAGGGTAGTTGCATATATCTCCTACTGCATAAATTCCTTTTTGGTTTGTTTCAAATTTTTCAGTGTCTACTTCTATTGTTTTTTTATTTAAATTTAATCCCCAATTTGCTATTGGGCCAAGCTGCATAATCAAGCCAAAAAAACCTAAAATATAGTCTGTTTTTAAGTTTTTTATATTATTATCGTCGTGAATAATTTCAATACTATCTAAATTTTTGGATCCTTTTACAGATTTCATTTGATAATTTGTGAATAAGTTAATTTTACCTTTTTTTGATAATTCTAAAACTTTTTCTACACTAGATGGAACACCTCTAAACTCTTCTCTTCTATGAATTAAATTTATACTTGAGTTTTTAGAAAGTTCTATTGCCCAATCTAATGCACTATCTCCCCCTCCAAAAATTGAAACTGTTTTTCCCTTAAATATAGACTTATCTTTTACTGAGTAAAATAAGGATATATTTTCATATTTTTCACATTCTTTAATTGGAAATTTCCTTGGTTCAAATGATCCAACGCCACCTGCAATAATAATATTCGGCGCCTCGAATTCTAGACCTTTATTTGTTTTGACTTCCCAATAATTATTATTTTTTTTTACTTCATCTACTCTCTGATTTAAATGAAATTTAATATTAAAGGGTTTTAATTGTTCAATTAAATTATTAGTTAATTCTTCGCCAGTACATTCTGGAATAGCAGGAATGTCGTAAATTGGTTTGTCAGGGTATAATTCAATACATTGTCCTCCAATTTTATCTAAATTGTCTACAACTTCGCAATTTAATCCAATTAATTTTAGTTGATGTGCGGTAAACAAGCCTGTTGGTCCTGCCCCAATTATTAATGCATCAGTTTTAATCATTAAATTTGTTTTTCTGGTAAGTTAACTTCAAGTCCATCTATATTATCTGAAACTTCAATTTGACAACTAAGTCTACTGTTTTTCTGAGGTTTGTAAGCTTGATCCAACATATCGTCCTCACCTTCATTTTTTGGAGGAATTTTATTAAACCATTCTTCTTTGACATAAACATGGCAAGTTGCGCAAGCCATACCTCCTCCACAATCTGCATCAATTCCTGGAATATTGTTTTGAACCGCACCCTCCATAACAGATAATCCACTTTTTACATCTATGGTATGAGATTTTCCAGTATGCTCTATATAGGTTATCTTAGCCATTAATCATATAGTAAGTATAAAAAAAAATAGGGCAAGTGGTTAAACTTGCCCTATTTATAATTAGCTATCTAGATATTATCTAGATCTAGCAGAAGTGTTTTGCATCGCTGCAGCCCATATAACTAGACCGAATGCGATCTTGTTAAGAAAGTCTGCA
>MDTG01375894.1_pt1 | contig 11196 bp, 10 predicted proteins | sample 811421 | NCBI WGS metagenome assembly MDTG01 (sample SAMN05326645, study PRJNA326480) | marine metagenome | isolation source: seawater | place: Pacific Ocean: South East | collected 2011
AATAAATTTTTCAAAAGGAATAAAATTAACTCTTGATTGGTATTTTGAAAATAAATCTTATTATAAATCACTTTCAAAAAAAGATATTATAAATAGATTGGGAAAAAGATGATTAAAAAAGGAATTATATTAGCTGGAGGAAAAGGGACAAGAATGAGTCCTTTAACAAAGGCAGTGAATAAACAATTACTGCCAATATATGATAAGCCTTTAATTTTTTACCCACTATCAATTTTAATGTTATCAAAAATAAAAGATATATTAATTATAGTAAATAAAGGTCAACTAGAACAATATAAAAAAATTTTACCTAATGGCAATAATTTAGGTATTAAAATTACATACTTAGAGCAATCTAAACCAAGAGGGCTCCCTGATGCGTTTGTGATTGGAGAAAAATTTATTGGCAAAGAAAATGTGGCCATGATTTTAGGCGACAATTTTTTTTATGGACAAAATTTATCTAGATTACTTTTAAAAAATACCAAACTTAGCAAAGGGGCAAGAGTTGTATTACATAAAGTTGTAAAACCTGAATTATTTGGAATTGCAAAAGTTAACAAACAACAAAAAATAACTCAAATTAAAGAAAAACCAAAAAAATTTTTTTCTGACCTTGCAATTACTGGCTTATATTTTTTTGATAATAAAGTTGTAAATTATTCAAAAAAACTAAAACCTTCTAAACGAGGAGAAGTAGAAATAGTTGATTTATTAAATTTTTACAAATCTCAAAATCAATTATCAGCAGATTTAATTGGTAGAGGTGGAGCATGGCTAGATACAGGTTCTATGGATGATTTTTACAAAACTAGCGCCTTTGTTTCAGCAATTGAAAATAGACAAGGGCTAAAAATTGCGTGCATAGAGGAAATTGCTTTAAACAATAGATGGATAAATAAAAAACAAATTAAACAATCAATACAATTTTATGGCAATTGTGATTACTCAAAATATTTAGCTAAACTTGTTTAAATGAAAATAACAAAAACAAAATTTAAAGATTTATTAATTTTCAGTTCAAAAAATTTTTATGACGTTAGAGGATATTTTAGAGAAGTGTTAATTGAAAAACTTGTTAAAAAGAGATTCAAATTTACTGTTGTATCAAAGTCAAAAAAAAATGTGCTCAGGGGTTTACATATGCAAAGAAAATTTCAACAAGGAAAATACATTTCTGTTGTAAAAGGTAAGATTTTAGATGTTGTAGTTGATTGTAGAAAAAAATCCACAACATTTGGAAAACATTTTAAAATTATCATTAGCGATAAAAATTCCAAATCAATTTATGTTCCACCTGGTTTCATTCATGGTTTTGTTGGATTAGATAAAGAAAATATTGTTACATATAGTTGCACAGAATACCGTGACAAAGAATCTGAAATAGGCGTACTATGGAATGATGAAGATTTAAAAATTAATTGGAATATCAAAAAACCGATTTTATCAACAAAAGATAAAGAAAATCTAAATTTTAAAGATATGAATTTTTAAATGAACAATTTAAAAATTTATTGTTTATGCATACATGATGAATTATTAGAAAAAGTAAAAAAGCTTAACTATTTACCTGTAGCTTTGGGTAAAAACCCCTATCGAAAAGGCTGGTTGAGAGATAATATTGGAAGAAATATTTCACACAAAAATAGATATTACGGAGAATATACCTTTCATTATTGGTTGTGGCAAAATCATATGGAAATTTTTAATGACAAGGATTGGATTGGATTTTGCGCTTATAGAAGATTTTGGTTAAATAATAGAGAAGTATCTATTTCAAAAATGTCATTCAAAGATAGGGTTTTAAAAGAGGTTCCAGAAATTTGGAATAATTATGATGTAATACTAGCTAATAAAATTTCTATGGACAATATTAAATTAATTAAAATTATTAAATATGGTAAATTAGCACTTTTAAAAAATCCCAAATCTATTTTAAAAAAAAATAGAAATATCAAATTTCATTTTGATATGTTTCATGGAAATGGTATTTTAGAAAAGGCAATCAATCTTTTAAATGATAAAGATAAAGATGATTTTAGAAAATTTGTAAATAGTAATAGTTCTTTCAATCAAGCAAATTTATTTATTTGTAGATCAAAAAGTTTAATTAATGAGTATTATAAGACAATTTTTGAATGGCTTGAAAAATGTGAGCAAGTTTTTGGTTTTGACCTGAATGGTTATGGACAAATGAGAATATATGGATTTCTTGCAGAAAGATTTCTTCCTTTTTGGTTTAACAAATACGCAAAATGTTTGGAATGGCCAATTATTTTTAGTGACTTGAATAAAACAAATTTAGATAAAAAAAATGAAATAATTATAGAAGATAATCTAATTTCCAATTCTCTTTAAATATTTTTTTATCTGATAGTCTTCATATAATTTTTGTAGATAACCTTTTTTAGATACTTTGGATTTTATAACATTAATTATTTTGTTTTTATTTTTCCTTAAATTTCTATGCTCTACTCTTTTAAACCTAAAATCTATGAAAGAAGTTTCTAGCTTTTTATTATTTTGCATATTTTTACTATAATTCAAATTTTTATTTCTAAGATTAATAACAACAATTGAGTCATAATATTCAATTGAATAAATTTTTTGAGAAATTTGATTCATTTTTCTTTTTAACATTGGGTTTCTTCTATGAATATTTTCAATTATATGTGTTGAAAAGTTTATAAACGAATTTTTAGAGGGATTCTTAAATCCTTTATAATTCATGTAGCTAGTATGTGTATCTTCGACCACAATCATTCCATTATCATTAATATAATTAAATGATTCCATAAAACTTGTGATTTGTTGTAAATTTGTATGTCCGCCATCATCTATCAAAATATCAACATTTTTGACTTTTTTGTAAAAACTTTTCCAAAAATTGGGGTCAGATTGGTCTCCTATAAAAATTTTAAAACCATGTTTTTCTAATTTTTTCGCTTCTGGATTTAATTCAACTCCAATTATTTTTGCCTTTTTTCCCAAAAACTTTTTCCACATAAATAACGATCCGCCATTACCAACTCCTATTTCGACAAGTGTAACCTTTTTATTAATATATTTTTTTAAAATATTTTCATAAATCTCAAAATAATTACTCCATTTTATGGAATACTTAGGTGAGGATTTGAATGATTTAAAAATTTTATTCATTTTAAATGGTAGCGGGAAGTGGGATCGAACCACTGACCTCAGGCTTATGAGTCCTGCGCTCTAACCAACTGAGCTACCCCGCCATTAAATAATTGATGGGTTATACTACTTTTAAAATTTGTTGCAAACAAGTATTGAAAAAATGATTTAATAAATGATTTTAAAATATAAAAATTCCAAAAATTAGTAGACCTAATGAAGCTGAGGCAGTAAATAATATTTTTTTTATTTTTTCTTTTTTCTGATCAACTCTCACTCTATTTAACAGAACATTAATATTCGTACTTTTTCTTTTAACAGGTTCTAAATTACCTGATGAATATCTTGAAATAATTTTATTTTTAACTGTAGAAAATGAATTTTTCACATACTAATTTAATCATCAATTATCAAACTTTTCAAACAATTTTTACTTAATTAGCTTAAACTTCAATTATTTTTATAATCTGTGTTTTTTAATGGCTTAAATATTAAGTTTATTTGATATTTTTTTTTTCTCAACTTCTACATAAAAGTTTTTAGATTGAAGCTCACCTTCACTATAATCATTTTTGATATATCCAAAAACCAGGCTTTTTTTAAAATTGAAAGAATAATTAGCTGATGTTGTTCTTCCAATAATTTCGTTATCTATATAAATTGGTTCATCATGAAGTAATAATGGATACCCAGGCTTATTTTCCTCAAGGGTAAACATTTTCAATATTTTGTCTGTTTTATGTAATTTAATTTTTTGCAAAGCTTCTTTGCCAATAAAATCTATGTCTTTTTTAAAACTTATAGTAAAATCTAATCCAGCTTCATATTGATTGTCTTCAGGAGAAATATCGTGACCCCAATGTAAAAAACCACTTTCCATTCTCATTGTATCCATTGAGTGCATACCACAATTAGAGAGATTAAAAATTTTACCTTTTTCAACAATTAATTCATATATCCTTTTGGCATCAGAATTTTTTACATAAAGTTCGTAACCTAATTCACCAACATATGATAATCTTTGTGCCCAAATATTAATTCCATCTATTTTAATGTATTTAGAATATGAAAATTTAAAATTTTTATTTGTAAAATCATCTTTACTCAACTCTTGTAATAACTGTCTGCTTTTAGGACCAAATATTCCAAACACACAATAATTATCTGTAACATCTTTAAGCTCTATATCTTTAGATAAATATTTTTTAATATGAAATTTATCTCTTTCTCTCGTAGCGGCCGAGCTGATTATTCTAAAATGATTTTTATCTATACATACAACTGTTAGATCAGTTTCAATACCTCCATCTACGTTTAGCATGTGTGTGTATGTACATTTTCCAATTTCATTTTTTATATTGGCAGTACATATTTTTTGTAATTCTTGATGAGCTTTTTCTGATTTAATATCAAATTTTGAAAAAGCAGTTAAATCATATAATCCTACATTTTTAATTGTGTTATATGTTTCATATTCAACAGATGGATACCAGTTTTGATAATTGTAACTATATTCATATTCAGATTTTTCACCATCTAATGCAAACCACATTGGTCTTTCATATCCTCCTGAAACACCAAAGCATGCACCAAAACTTTTTAGTAAATTATGATATGGCAATATTTTTATATTTCTTGATGTTTTATGCTGTTTGTAAGGCCAATGCATTCCATACAAATCTCCTAAAGACTCAGTAATTCTCTCTTTTATAAAATTCAATTCTGAATGATATTTTTGAAATCTTTTTATGTCATAATTAAAAATATCCTCATTAATATGCCCATTCATTAGCCATTCTGCGGTAACTTTACCAACCCCTCCTCCACTTCCAATTCCAATACTATTTAGCCCACAACTTAGAAAAAGATTTTTAATTTCTGGAACTTCTCCTAATATCGAATTAGTATCAGGTGTAAATGACTCTGGTCCTGAAAAAAATTTTCTGATACCGGCGGTTTCTAAAACTGGAAATCTTTTTATTGATTTTTCTAAATATGGTTCAAAATGTTCAAAATTTTCAGGAAACTCAGCAAAAGAAAAATCCTCAGGGACTTTATTGATATTATTAAATGCAGGAATTGACTTCTTTTCAAAAATTCCAATTAATAATTTTCCTGCATCCTCTTTAAAATAAGTGCTACTGTCAAAATCTCTTATGGTGGGCAATTTATTTGATAAATTTTTAATTGGCTCAGTAATAACATAGAAATGTTCAGCAGGATATAAAGGCACGCTAATACCTGCCTTTTCTCCAATTTGTCTAGACCACATTCCAGCTGCTAAAACAACGTATTCACATTCAATATCTTGATTGTTAACTCTCACTCCAGCCACTTTTCCATTTCGTGTTAATATTTTTTCAACTGGTGATTTTTCATAAATTTGAGCACCATTTAACTTTGCTGCTTTAGCAAGCATATGGGTAACACCACTAGGATCTGCCGATCCATCACCTGGCATTAAAATTCCTCCCTTTAAATCATCTGTGAACATCATAGGAAATTCTTTTTTAATATTTTCTTTATCAAGAATTTTAATCTCTATGTTGTGCAATTGAGCAGTGGTTGCCTGTCTTTTAAGTTCTTGCCAACGCCACTCCGTTTGAGCAACTGAAAGTGCACCGTTTAGTCTAAGTCCAGCTGAATGATCTACCTCTTTTTCTAGTTTTTTGTATAACTCTAAGGAATATTTTCTAATTTTAGTTATTGCTGCTGACGGACCTAATTGACTAACTAGACCAGCCGCATGCCAGGTCGTACCTGATGTTAACTGGTCTCTCTCAAAAAGAACAACATCTTTCCAACCAAACTTTGCTAAATGATAAGCAACTGAACACCCTATTACACCCCCACCAATTATTGCTACTTTGGTAGCATTAGGAATCTTTTTGTTCATAATGTGTTATTTTTTTAATTCAAAATTAACCATATGTTTTAGGCTTTTTTTTAGTGAAACTTGTATTTTCCATTTAGGATAATCTTTTTTAAATTTTGAATTATCTGTTATCCACCAAAGATGATCACCTATTCTATTTTGATTTAGTATTTTAAAGTGACTATTAATTTTTCCTATATTTTCAATTAAATTAATTGCCTCAAGTATCGAACAGCTATTTTGTCTACCACCGCCTAAATTATATACAAGACCTCCAATTTTTGGTTTTTTAATAAACTCATCAAATGCTCTTACAACATCTAAGCTGTGTATATTATCCCTTACTTGTTTACCTTTGTAACCAAAAATATAATATTTTTTTTTATTCATAATTGATTTAACTAGAAACGATAAGAAACCATGTAATTGCGCACCAGAATGATTTTCTCCTGTAAGACATCCACCTCTAAAACACACCGTCTTTAAATTAAAGTATCTACCATATTCCTGAACTAATAAATCAGCGGAAGATTTTGAAGCACCAAATATAGAATGAGTTGTTTGATCTAAAGACATATTTTCATCAATGCCTTTTTTAAAATAATCATGATTTTTGTTTATCTCGTATCTTAATTTTTTTTCTTCTAAGGGTAAATAATTTGGTCTATCTCCATAAACTTTATTAGTTGATGTAAAAATGAAAGTTGCATCTGGACAATGTAATCTTAAAGCTTCAAGTAAATTTAAAGTCCCATTCGCATTAATCTCAAAATCTGTAAATGGTTCTTTTGCAGCCCAGTCATGTGAAGGTTGTGCTGCTGTGTGAATTATTGCTTTTATTTTTTTTTTGTATTTTTTTATAATTTCATTAATTTTTTTTTTGTTTCTAATATCAATTGAAAAGTGTTTATAAAATTTACTTTTTTTTAATTTTTTTTCTTTCCATTTATTAGAGCTTTCTTTGCCAAAAAAATATCTTCTCAAATCATTATCAATACCTAAAACATCGATTCTATTGTTAATATAATATTCACATGTAGCTGAACCTATAAGACCTGTGGAACCAGTGACTATAATCATAATAAAAAACTTAATTTAACCTAATTTTTGTTTTATATATTTATTAAATTAATAATAAATCATAATAAATAATTGTAAATTAATGAAAATATTAATAACTGGATCTTCGGGTTTCATTGGGTTTCACTTATCAAAAAAACTTTTAGATAAAGGTTTTAATGTTTGTGGTTATGATTCTATGAATAGATATTATGAATTAAAACTAAAAAAATCTCGTCTAAATATTCTAAAAAAATATAAAAAATTCAGTTTTATAAAAAATAAAATTGAAAATTATAAAATTTTAAAAAAATCAATAATCAAATTTAAGCCAAATATAATTATTCATTTGGCAGCACAAGCTGGGGTTAGATATAGTTTAAAAAATCCAGATGCATATCTTCAATCAAATATTATCGGCACTTATAATATTATCAAGATATCCAACATTATAAAAACAAAACATTTAATTATTGGTTCAAGTTCATCAGTATATGGTGCTAATAAAAAGTTTCCTTTTCAGGAAATAGATAAAACAGATCATCAAGTTAGTTTTTACGCAGCTACGAAAAAATCTACGGAAAATTTAGCTCATTCTTATTCAAGTTTATGGAAATTACCAATTACTATTTTAAGATTTTTTACAGTCTATGGCCCTTGGGGAAGACCAGACATGGCTTATTTTAAATTTACAAAAAATATTTTAGATGGAAAAAAAATTGATGTTTTTAATAAAGGAAAAATGTACAGAGATTATACCTATATTGACAATATTGTTGAAGGCATTCTAAAATTAATTAATAAACCACCTAACTTAAATTCAAAAAAGAAAATTAAGAACGACAGCATATCTCCTGTTGCTCCATTTAGAATTCTAAATATTGGAAATACAAAAAAGGTTTTTTTACTAGATTTCATCAATACACTAGGAAAAGAATTAAACAAAAAAATAAAGAAAAATTATTTGCCAATGCAGAAAGGAGATGTGTATTCTACACTTTCTGATAGCACGTTATTAAAAAGAATCTCAGGTTATAATCCAAAAACAAATTATAAATCTGGTATTAAAAAATTTTTAAATTGGTATTTAAATTATTATAATTAAAAAAGTTTATTTGGGTTAACATATTCGTGACCAAAAACATCAGCTACAGCCTTATAAGTTACTTGACCTTTGCAAACATTAAGTCCCGCTAAAAAATTTTTATCTTCTTTGAGGGCTGATTGATAACCTTTGTTTGCTAGTTTTACTAAAAAAGGCAAGGTTGCATTATTTAATGCTAAAGTTGAGGTTCTTGGAACGCCACCTGGCATGTTTGCAACACAATAATGAACTACATCATCTACTATATAAGTAGGATCTCCGTGAGTTGTTGGTTTGCTAGTTTCAACACATCCTCCTTGATCGATTGCAACATCTACTATAACTGAGCCTCTCTTCATTAATTTTAACATATCTTTCGTCACTAATTTTGGAGCTTCTGCTCCAGGAATTAAAACACCACCTACTAATAAGTCTGCTTTGGCAATCAATTTATTTAAATCTGTTCTACCACTTTGTTCTGGAATAATTTTATTTCCAAACATTTTAACTAATTGATTCAGTCTTGCTTCAGATTTATCTACAATATGGACTTTAGCCTGTAATCCAACAGCTATAATTGCAGCATTTTCACCAACTACCCCTCCACCTAAAATTACAACTGTTCCACCTTCCACTCCAGGTGCTCCTCCTAATAAGAGACCTCTACCTTTCTGATTTTTTTCCAAACAATGTGCTCCAGCCTGAACTGACATACGACCCGCAACAGCGCTCATTGGTGCAAGTAAAGGTAGTCTACCGTTATCATCCGTGACCGTCTCATAAGCAATATTTATACTTTTAGATTTAATTAATCCTTCTGTAAGCTCTTTTGCTGCAGCCAAATGAAGATAAGTATAAATAATTTGATTTTCTTTAATCATTTCCACTTCAACTTTTTGTGGCTCTTTCACTTTGACAATTATTTCAGAATCATTGAAAATATCTGTAGCATTATTGACAATTTTTCCACCAGCTTTAATGTATTGATCATTTTCAAATCCTGCTTCAAATCCACCATTGTTTTCAACTAAAACTTCATGACCTTCGGATATAAGAGTTTTTACACTCTCTGGTGTTAGCCCTATTCTATTCTCTTGTGGTTTAATTTCTTTTGGTACGCCTATCTTCATAAACACTAATGTGTATTTAAGAACAGTAAACTAATTAGTTTTTCTGATTTTTTTGATAATTAGTAATACCTGTTCTTAGTTTATCAATAATTTCATCAATATGTTTTTCTTCACATATAAATTGTGGTGCAATAATTAAACAATCCCCTGTTGCTTTAAAATTAACGCCTGCTTCATAACAAGATTTAAAACATTCGTAACCAGCTTTACCTGGCTTAGTATTTAATTTCATATCTATTCCACCCATCATTCCATACCCTCTTATATTATCTACTGACTCTAAATCTTGAAGAGAAAATAAACCCTTTTGGAAATATGGAGCTAAATTTTTTGCTCTATTAAAAATGTCATCTTTTTCAAAAATATCTTGGACTGCTAGTGCAGCTGCAACAGCAACTGGAATTCCTGAATAAGTATATCCATGAAATAATTCAACTGAACCCATTGGAGATGCATCCATCACAGCATCATAAATTTCATCTTTACATGCAACCACACCCATTGGAACAACTCCATTAGTTGTAGCTTTTGCCATCGTCATTATGTCTGGGGTTACTCCGAACTCATGTCCGGCAAATGATGAGCCTGTTCTTCCCCATCCAGTTATCACTTCATCAAAAATTAAAAGTATACCGTGTTTATCACAAATCTCTCTCAATTTTTGTAAATATCCTTTTGGTGGAACTAAAGTTCCAGTTGAGCCCGCTATCGGTTCAACTATACATGCTGCAATATTTTCTGGACCAAAATTACTTGCTATTCTTTCTAAATCATTTGCTAAGTCCCCACCCGTTTCAGGTTGGCCACTCACAAATTTATGCTCAGGTAAATGAGTGTGTCTCATGTGTTGAACACCAGGCATCAAAATACTTGCAAAAGTTTTTACGTTGTTAACCATTCCTCCGACAGAAACACAACCTATATTCATTCCATGATAACCTCGTTCTCTTCCTACAAATCTAAATCGATGTGCATCACCTTTTGCTCTATGATAAGCAACAGCAATTTTTATTGCTGTCTCTACCGCAGTAGATCCACAAATTGTGTAAAACATTTTATTTAAATTGCCTGGGGTATGTTTTGAAATTCTTGTTGCTAGTTCAAATGAACCCCCGAAACCTTGTTGAAATGGTTGAGCATAATCTAAAGTGTCTAATTGTCTTGTAACAGCTTCAGTAATTTCTTTTCTGCCATGACCCAAAGGATTACAAAATAATCCTGAACTTGCATCAATTTGTGTTTTTCCATGATGTGTTTTTAAATAAACACCTTTTGCCTCAGTTATTAGTCTTGGATTTTGTTTAAAGTCTTTGTTAGACGTAAAAGGCATCCAATGTTCATTCAATGAGTTTGGGACTGAAGTTCTGTTTTCTGCGCTCATAAATATTTTATTATTTTATTTAATTATTTAAAATTTAATTTCTCTTTAGACTAAATTAAATACATTAACTACAACATAATTGACACAACTGTAGATTGAATAGACTATTTTTTGTTTTACTTCAGATGCAAATTCAAATTAAATAAGGCCAATTTATATATAAATAACTAACGGAGAAATTAAATGAAAAAAATAACTAGTTTTCTTTTAGGATGTTTCGTTGCTCTAAACTTGAGTGTTACAGCTGCTAATTCGGCTGCAAACGAAGTAAGAGTTGCATACTTTCTAGAATGGCCAAGTCCAAATCTGGAGGACATGATTAAAAAAAATTATGCAAAAGCTTTAGGTGTACCAGTTAAGTGGACGAACTTCACGAATGGTGGAGCAATGACTGATGCTATGTTAGCAGGAGATATTGATATTTCTTATTCGCAAGGATTAGTTCCATTTATCAATGCTGTAAAATCTAAAGCACCAATTAAATTAGTTGATGTTGCTATGGAATACGGAATGGGAGGAACAACTTGTG
>MDTG01224360.1_pt1 | contig 11195 bp, 14 predicted proteins | sample 811421 | NCBI WGS metagenome assembly MDTG01 (sample SAMN05326645, study PRJNA326480) | marine metagenome | isolation source: seawater | place: Pacific Ocean: South East | collected 2011
TATTATCCTTCAAAACTATTGCATCTTTACCTATTAAATCTATTCTACTGATGTGACTATCTAAATTAACTCGAACACAAGGCCAGTTTAGTCTTGCAGCAACTTGTTCTATGTGTGTTGATTTTCCAGTGCCGTGATATCCTTGAATTATAACTCTTTTATTAAAAGAAAAACCAGCAAGAATTGCTAATGTAGTATCTTTATCAAATTTATAATCAGGATCTATTTTTGGAATGTATTCATTTTTTTTGGAAAAGGCATTTATTTCCATATCACTGTCGAAGCCAAAGGTTTGTTTAACTGAAATTTTAATATCTGGTTTTGTTAAAAATTGTTCTGTGCTCATTTTTTTCCTAAAGTTTTTTTAAGCTGACTATACGCTAATGTAATTTTTTTTAGTTTATCTTCAAATTTCTTATTACCATGGTTTTTATCAGGATGATATTTTTTGACAAGCTTTTTAAATCTTGCATGAATTTCCTCCCATTTTACTTCATCATTTAGTTCCATTACTGTAAGCGCATCTTTATCTGTTTGTGAAATTCTTGATTTTTTAAATTCTCTAAAATTTGAACTTTTAAAAATATTTAGTTTATCATCAAGCGCATTATTCCATAAAATATTGAAAAAATTTTCTGAAGACCCAAAATTTTTGGTAGATTTATGCCATGTTAGGTCTGATTTAATAAAATATTCAATTTGTTCTTCATTCATATTTTCAAAGTAATTCCAATTTTTATTAAAAAGTTTCACATGTTCTAGGCAAAGCAATCGGTATTTTTTACTGTTATCTTTTTCGACAGGCGCTTTATAGGAGCCCTCTTCTTTACAATTTTTCCAATCACAAATTGTTTTCATATTATTTTTATTTCTATATATTAAATCTTTAAAAATGGAAAATTATTTGTCTAGCATTAAAAAAAAATTAGAAGAAAAAATCAATTTTGAGAAAATAGAAATAATTAATAATTCACATAAACACAAGGGGCATAAATATTTTTCTGAGGACAAATATCATCTTCACATTAAAATTCAATCATTGGAATTAAAATCTATTTCTAGATTAAATGCTCAAAAATTGATTATGAGTATTTTAAGAGAAGATTTAAAGACAAAAATACACGCTTTAGAAATTAGTATTGACTAAATTTAATTAAATCCTTTCTTAATTGACCTAAAGAGATTTTATACTTATTCGGCTCAGTGGTTTTTCCAATTTTTTTTAATAGAATAAAATTAATATTTTCATCATTATTTTTTTTATCATTTTTTAAAAAAGGTATTAACTCTAGAATTTTCTTTATATTTTTGTATCTGTCTATTAAATACTGTAATTTGTTACGAACATAAATCTTTTTAAGTATATCTAAAGTTTTTTTATTACAAAGATTCTTTATAATAGATAATTTTGTGGCTAAAATCATACCAGATAATACAGCTTCACCGTGAGTTATATTTTTGGAATAACTATTTTTAATTTCAATGGCATGAGCGAATGTGTGTCCAAAATTTAAGATCATTCTTAAATTTTTTTCCTTCATATCTTTATTAACTATGGAAGATTTAATTTCACAACTTTTTCTAATTGCGTAAATTAATTCTTTACTATTTATTGAAAAAATTTTTTCTGTATTGAGGTTTAACCAATTAAAAAATTTTTTGTCACATATAATTGCATGTTTAAGTATTTCAGCATAACCACAAATTATTTCTTTTTTTTTAAGACTTCTTAAAAAAGATATATCACTAATAACTAACTTTGGTTGATAAAATGCGCCAACTAGATTTTTTCCATAAATTGAATTTATACCTGTTTTCCCTCCAATTGCAGCATCTACCTGAGAAAGCAAAGTAGTTGGGATATTAATAAAATTTATTCCTCTTTTGTATATACTGGCAACAAAACCCACTAAGTCTCCAGTGATACCTCCACCAATTCCTAAGATTAAATCTGATCTATTGAAATTTTTAATAAATAATTTATTTAAAAAGTAATTTACTGATTTGATAGATTTAGATTTTTCATCAGCTTTAAATTTTAAAGTTAATATTTCGTAATTTCTTAAACTTTTTTTTATATTATCAATGAATTTTTTTGGAACCCCTTTATCAAATATTAATGCTATTTTTTTACTTTTTGGACATAAAGATTTGATTTTTTTTGGTAAAATTCCTAAAATATTCTTGCCAATTAAGACAGAGTAGCTATCATTTTTGTCTCTAATTTTGATTTCTTGAGCTTTCATAAATTTTTACTATTTTATTGACTACCTCATTAATTTGAACGTTATTACATTTAATTCTATGATCAGACTCATTATAGATTTTCTTTCTTTCCGAGTAAATTTTATTTATACCTTGTTCTAAGTTTTCTTTATTTAACAAAGGTCTTTTACTTGAATTTTTTAACCTAGCAGCAAGTAAACTTAGGCTTAAATCCAACCAAAAACTTAAACTTTTATTTTTTATCTCTCTCCTAACAGTGTTGTTTAAAATAGCTCCACCACCTAAGGCTATAACTAAATTACTTTTATTTATAACTGATAGGGTAATTTTTTTTTCAATTTTTCTGAAATACTTTTCACCTTTATTTTCAAAGATTGCTTTAATTGTCTCTTTCTCGCTTTTTTCTATGACTCGGTCAATGTCAACAAATTTAAATTTAAGCTTTTTTGCTAGTTTTTTCCCTATAGTAGATTTACCTACACCCATCATTCCAGTTAATACTAGGTTTTTTTTCAATTATCCTGCCAATTTTGAATTTGATTTATCACAAATATGTCTTATTTTTCGAGTTTAAGTATATTTTTTTACTATGCAACTTAAATACAATCGACAACCTGGTTTAGGAAGCTCAATATTTAAAATATTATTAAAATTATTGTTAACTCTGTTAATAATAATTGCTGGAATGTTTTTAATTGAAAAGATTAATTTTCCTAGTCCAGAACAAAAATATAAAATTGAAATCACTGATGAAATTAAAAAGCTTAAATAACTATATAGGCTTATTAATTTTTTTACCTCTATTTCTGTCAGTTCAAGCAGAAGAGGAAATTGATATTTGGAGCAAGGACAAAACACAAGATAAAGAAATAAAAAAAAATTTAGAAAAAAATAAATTACCAGATGATATCTTTAAGGCCAATAAAATTAAAAAAGATTTCAAAATAGAAAAGGAAGTTTTAGAGGAAACAAATGATATTAAAATCTTTGGCATTTATGATCCTGCTGAAAACGATTTTGATTTAAACATGTGGTCTAAAACAGATGCTGAGGACGTTAGAGCTAGCTTAAAAAGAATTAACAAAATCAATTTATCTAATACATCAAAATTTTTTTTCGAGAAAACTCTATTTTCATTTGCTTACCCTCCTGAGGGTATGGATGATAAAGAATTCATTAATTTAAAGATTGATTGGATGATTGATAATAATCGTTCCGATTTAATAGAGGAAACATTAAAACAAAATAAATTATTTCATGGAAAAAAAAGAGCCGTCCAGTATCTAGTTGATAAAAATATTTCCAAAGCCAATATTAAAGAAAGTTGTAAAAAAATAAGTTTTTTGGACAAAAATATCAAAGATTCATATTTAGAAAAATTCAAAATTTACTGTTTAGTGTTTAACGATAAAAAAAATGAAGCGCAGCTTTTATACGATATTTTAAAAGAAGAAAATCAATCAGATAAATTTTTTGATGATAAAATTAACTTTCTTTTAGGCATAACTAATCAAACTACTAAAAAAATAAAAGAAGATAATCTATTAAATTTTTATCTTTCGAGCATTACAATTGAAAATTTTAAATATGAACCCAAAAAAAGCACAAAAAAAGAAATATGGGATTATCTAAACTCTGCAAATTTAATTAAAGTAGAGGATATAAAAGATAAAGAAAAAATAAAGAGTTTAGAAAGAGCCGCAAATCAAAATCAATTTCAAAAAACCAAAATTTTTGAAATTTATAGAAAGATACCTTTTGATTTAAATAATTTAATTAATGCCGAGGATATTTATCAAACTTTAGACGGTAGTGACGCAAGAGCGCTTATTTATCAAAAAATTCTTTTGACAGATAGCGAACAAAATAAAATTAGATTGATATTTTTACTAGAAGATCTATTCAAAAAAGACAAATTATTGAATGTATATTCCAAGTTTATGGTGGATAGACTGAAAGAGATAGATGAAGAAAAAATTCCAAAACCTTATCAAGAGACAGTTAAAAATAAAATACTAAAGCAACAAAAATTTAAGTTAGGAAAAATCAAGTACGATGATAAAGTTTTACACAGGTCGAAAGTTTTAAAATACTTTCTGGGGGAGATTGATCAAAAAAAAACACAAAAAGACTTTAATAAAATTTATAAAAGGATAAGTAAAAACAAAAAGTATTTTTTTTCAGCCAAAGATTTTGCATTAATTGAGTCATTAGGAAAAGATGGAATTATACTACCCAAATCTTTTGATAAATCTGAAATATCAAAAAAATACATTGTGCCTTCAAATCTATTTAAATTAGCTGATAATAACGAGTCTGCTTTTTTAGCTTTAAAAATTGTTGAAATCATTGGTGAAGACGAGGCAACTGATTTAGATCCAGAAACAATTTACTTTATAACATCTTTGCTAAACCATATTAATTTGAAAAAATTAAGAAATGAAATAATTATTTCAGCACTACCACAAAGAAGTTAATTACATTATAAATATTTTAATGAGTAGAAAAATTCTTATAGAGCCAGATCCAATTTTGAGGCAAAAAAGTACAACTTTAGAAAAGATAGATGGTGAGGTAAAAAAACTAATGAAGGAGATGCTAAATTTAATGTATGAAGCACCAGGTATTGGATTAGCTGCGGTTCAAGTTGGAATACTTAAAAGACTAATAGTTATTGATATTTCTAAGGAAAAAGAAAAAAAAGATCCTCTATTCTTAATTAATCCAGAAATTATACAACAATCTAAATCAACTTCTATTTATGAAGAAGGTTGTCTGTCTTTACCAGGACATTTTGCAGAAATTGAAAGACCAGCTGAATGTAGAATTAAATACATTGATTTTGATGGAAAAAAAAAGGAACTAAAAGCTGAGGGTCTTTTGGCAACTTGTATTCAACATGAAATAGATCATCTTAACGGCGTTTTATTTATTGATTACTTATCTAAATTAAAAAAAGATATGATAATAAGAAAATTAGTAAAACAAAAAAAAGAGCTTGAACGAATAGTAGTTTAATATCAATGCCGTTAAATATTTTATATATGGGAACACCTGAATTTGCTGTTCCGATTTTAGACTCAATTAATAAATCTCAACACAAAATTTTACAAGTTTATACTCAGTCACCAAAAAAAAAATCTAGAGGACAAAAAGTCTTACCTTCTCCAATACAAAAGTATTCAGAAAATCTGAATATACCAGTTAGATGTCCAGATAAAATAAACACAGAAGAAGAGTACAATTTTATAAAAGATCTTGATCCCGATGTTGTAGTTGTTGCGGCTTACGGTCAAATTATTCCAAAAAAAATATTAGAATTAACAAAGATTATTTTTATAAATGTACACGCATCAATTTTACCAAAATGGAGAGGTGCAGCACCAATTCAGAGAGCAATTATGAACATGGATGAAGAAACAGGTATTTCAATAATGAAAATAAATGAAGAACTAGACACTGGACCTATAATGATGACAGAAAAATTGAAAATCACAAAAAATTGTAATTTTGAAAAGTTAAACCAAAATTTATCTTTATTAGGCGCTTCTACTATTTTAAAATCTTTAAAACATTTAGAAAATAAAACTGCACAATTTATACCTCAAGATAGCTCAAAGGCAACTTATGCAAAAAAAATTAATAAATCTGAATGCAAGATTAATTGGCTTGATTCCGCAAAAAAAATAATTGCCAAGATAAATGCCTTACACCCTAATCCAGGTGCATGGTTAGAATTAAACAAATCAAGAATCAAAATAATTCAAGCTAAAGAAATCACTAAATCTGGTAAACCAGGAGAAATCCTAGATGATAAATTTACAATAGCTTGTTCTAAAAATTCAATACGAATTTTAAGACTTAAAAAAGAGGGTAAAAAAGTAATGGATACGTCCGATTTTTTGAGAGGAAATAAATTAAAAATTGGCAATATAATTAATGGAGTTTAACTACCAAATAATAATTGAGTATGATGGTACTAAATTTGTTGGTTGGCAGTATCAAAAAAATGGAAGCTCAATTCAAGGAATATTAGAAAAGAAACTTAAAAAAATATTAAGACAAAAAGTTCGCTTGATTGGCGCAGGACGTACCGATGCAGGTGTTCACGCGTTTGGGCAAAGTGCAAATTTTTTCGTTAAAAACAAGATAGATAATATTTATAAATTTCTAAATTCAACTAATTATTTTTTAGGCAAACATTCTATAGTAATTGTTGATATAAAAAGAAAAAGTTTAGATTTTAACTCAAGATTTTGTGCCAAGGAAAGAACTTATCTTTATAAGATTACTAATAGGCAAAGTTCTTTAGCTATCAACAAAAATAGAACCTGGTTGATTAAAAAGAAAATAGATTTAAAGTTATTAAAACAAGGAGCAAAAATTTTAGAAGGTAAACATGACTATTCAACTTTTAGAGCATCCACATGTTCAGCAAAATCTCCAGTAAAAAAGGTAAGTCATATTAAGGTAAAAAAAATGGGTAAAGAAATAACAATTCAATTTGTATCAAAATCTTTTTTACAAAATCAGGTTAGGTCAATGGTTGGATGTTTAAAGAGTTTATCCTGTAAAGAATGGGATTTAAAAAAATTTAAAAAAGTTTTTCATTCAAAGAACCGTCAAATGTGCGCTCCCCCTGCACCAGCATGCGGGCTTTATTTGGAAAAAATTAAATATTAATTTTTTTTCTTTTTAAATTATTTTTTTTTATTCTCCATCTTGAACCTTCCCTTACTATAAAGCCTACACAGTTTCTTGCGCCACATCTACATGGATAATCCCTGTAATCTTTATCAAAACTAAAGCCATAGTCGTAAGATAATTCCTCATTTTTTTTAATATCTCTAATTGCGTATACCCAAACTTTAAGACCGGTTCCTGTTACTTCACAATTTGGATCACAAGAATGATTAATTAATCTCGCAGTATTAAATTTAAAATCTCCGTCAAGATCGTATCTTTTATTTATATTAAAAAGATATATTGCTTTATCATTGTCGAATTTCGGGTCTTCCTCAGCTTTTTTTCTGGTAATAATTTTACCTTTATATTCTATTATTCTAGTCCCTTTTTTAATATCTTGATTTGCGCACAAACCACGATTGTCGATATTTGATTTTTTTATTTTATATAATTTCACTTAAAATACTCTGTCAAAATATTTTGATAAATTAAAGTTAGTTTTTTAAGATCAGTTACAGAAACACATTCATCCACTTTGTGCATTGTTTTGTTTACCAGCCCAAATTCAAGGCACGGTGCAATATTTTTAATGAATCTTGCGTCAGATGTGCCTCCTGTAGTCGAGAATTTAGGATTAATTTTTGTTATCTTTTTTATAATTCTTTTTGCCATAAAAATCGTTTTTTCAGGTTTTGTTAAAAATGACTCTCCGTTTGTTAAATATTTAATCTTAAATTTACATTTATTTTTTATACACAAAATTTTTATTGTTTTACTAATTTTTCTTTTTAATGAACTAGCAGAATGATAGTTATTGTATCTAATATTAAATTTTGCTTGAGCTTTGGCTGGTATTACATTATGAGCTTTGTTGTCAACATTTATGCTAGTAAATTCTAAATTTGACGGTTGAAAGTTTTTATTACCTTTATCTAACTTTTTATCTTTAAGAGTTTTACAAATATTCATTAAAGTAGTTATTGGATTATTTACCAAATGTGGATAAGCAACATGACCTTGTGTGCCAAAAATTTCAATCGTACCATTGATACTACCCCTTCTTCCGATTTTAATCATTTCTCCTAATTTAATCGGATTTGTTGGTTCTCCAACTAAACAAAAATTAATTTTTTCTTTCTTTTTTTTTAAGTATTTAACAACTTTTTTTGTCCCATTAATCGCATAGCCTTCTTCATCACCAGTAATTAAAAAACTAATTGAACCTTTAAAATTTGTATTATTTTTTAAAAAGTTATAAACTGCAACAACAAAGCAAGCTATTGAACTCTTCATGTCATTTGCACCTCTACCTATAAGATAATTTTTTTTTACAACTGGTTTAAATGGGTTGACAGTCCAGTTTTTAATATCTCCTGGAGGCACTACGTCCGTATGACCTGCATAGCAAAAGTTTGGTTGTTTGGTCCCTAATTTTGCATAAAGATTTTTTATTGGTTTGCTGTTTTTGTCCCTAAAAACTAAGATTTTACACTTAAACCCTAATGCTTTTAATTTTTTCGATAGAAAACTAATAGCACCAGAGTCATTAGGCGTTATACTAGGAAATCTAATTAGTTCTTTAGCTAATTCTAATTCATTTAATTTTTTCATTAATCTCTTAATAAATCGTTAATTGAGGTCTTACTTCTAGTTTTTTCATCAACTTTTTTTACTATCACTGCACAATATAGAGATGGGCCATCAGGATTTTTTTTATTTGGAATTGAGCCCGGTACAACGACAGAGTAAGCTGGGACTTTGCCATAATTAATTTCTCCAGTGTTTCTATCTATTATTTTTGTAGATGCTCCAATGTAAACCCCCATAGAAAGTACGGCACCTTCCTCGACTAAAACTCCTTCAGCAATTTCTGACCTAGCTCCAATGAAACAATTATCCTCTATAATTACTGGTCCAGCTTGCAATGGTTCAAGAACACCACCAATACCTGCTCCACCTGAAACATGACAATTTTTGCCAACTTGAGCACAGGAACCTACCGAAGCCCAAGTGTCTATCATAGTGCCTTCGTCAACGTATGCACCTAAATTTACAAAACAAGGCATTAAAACAACTCCCTTACCAATAAAAGAGCCTTTTCTCACAACACCGTTTGGCACATGTCTGTACCCTGCTTTTTTCCAATCTTCCTCATTCCATGAAACAGATTTACCTGAAACTTTATCGTACCAAGTTGTGTACGGACCTTTGGACATGGTCATTTTATTAGTTCTAAAACTTAATAAAATTGCTTTCTTAACCCATTGATTAACTACCCACTTACCATTCTTTTTTTCAGCTACTCTAACTTTCCCTTTATCAGTTAATTCTATCGTTTCATTTATAGCATCCAAAATTTTCTTATCTGAGTTTTCAGAAATATTTTGCTTATTTTCAAAAGCATTGTTAATAATATTTTCAAGTTCATCCATTTTTATTTATCTCCTTTAAAAAATTTCTAAGTTTGTCAGTTTTGAAATTTACAAAATCAGCATCAGAAAATTTTGCTGCCCATGGCTCGTTATTTTTAATCCATACAGTTTTCATACCCATTTCATAAGCTGGTTTTAAATTTCTAGCTATATCTTCAAAGAATATACAATATTCTGGTGCAATTTTGTATTTTTCTACAATTTTTTTATATGGTTCTTCTGATGGCTTAGGTATAAATTCAGAATCTCTTATATCAAAAATTCCATCAAAAAGCCCGTCGATACCAATTTTTTTTGTTACATTTATTGCATGTTCCCTCGAGCCATTGGTAAAAATGATTTTTTTTCCAATTAATTTTTTAATTTCACCTCTCAAGATTTCATCTTTCTCTAAAAAATCTAAATTTACGTCATGTACAAATTCTAAAAATTCGTCTGCATCTATTTTATGATTTTTAATCATTCCATTTAAAGTGGTGTTATACTCCTGAAAGTAACTTTTTTGTATTTTTCTAGCCGCTTCTAAACTAATATTAAGTTTTTCTGAAATAAATTTTGACATTTTTTTGTCAACTTGATCAAATACTTTTGTCGCTCCATCGTAGAGTGTGTTATCTAAATCAAAAAGCCAAAATTTTATATTTTCCAATTCTTTCATTTCCTTATTAATGTTCCAGCTCCTTTGTCAGAAAATATTTCGTGTAATATTGAGTGGGGTTTTCTTCCATCTAAAATTACAACACCTCTGACACCATTTTCGACAGCGTCGACACAATTTTTTACTTTAGGTATCATACCTCCCTGAATAACTTTCCAATCAATTAAATTTTTAAGATCAAAGGGTTTAATTTCATTTATTAAATTTTTCCTATCATCGTAGACACCTTCAACATTTGTCATCAATAAAAGTCTTCTAGATTTTAGCTTTTTTGCAATTGCGTTTGCTGCTGTATCACCATTAATATTATAAGTTTGTTTATTTTTATCTAAACCTAAAGGCGCAACAACAGGAATTTGTTTATTTTTAATTACATTATTAATCAAGTCAACATTGATTTCATTAGGGATCCCAACATAACCTAATTCTTTTTTTTCAGGAATAACAGATATTATATTATTTATTTTTGAATTAATTGAAATAGCTTGAAGACCTCTTTTATTTATTGAATTAACAATATCATTGTTAAAATCTATAAGTACTTTTTCGACTATATTAATAACTTTCTCATCTGTTACTCTCAAACCGTTAATAAATTTTGTTTTTATCTTTTTTTCATCCAATTCTCTTTTTATTCTTGGCCCGCCGCCATGTACTACAATAATTGATAGACCTAACTTATTTAAAATATATATATCTTCAATAAAACTTTCAAATATGTTTCTGTCAATTAAAACATTACCTCCATATTTAATTACAATTTGTTCGTTTTTGTATTTAGAAATATATTTATTAATTTTTTTCAAATCTGGCGCATCTTTTGGCCAAAATTTATTTATTTCTTCGAAAGAAAGTTCTTCAGACATTTAATTTGTTTTTACTTTTGTCTGTTTCATTATTACCCATTGTTGTGCAATAGTTAAAATATTATTGACAGTCCAGTAAACAACTAAACCGGAAGGAAATGAAGCTAATATAATTGTCAAGAAGACAGGGAAGAATGCAAATATTTTTGCCTGAATTTGGTCTGTTGGGGCAGGGTTTAATTTTTGCTGCACCCACATAGAAACACCCATTAAAATCGGCCATATACCAATAATCAAAAAACTAGGTGGATCCCAAGGTATTAAACCAAACAAATTGAATATAGAAGTTGGGTCTTTGTCAGACAAATCTTTAATCCATCCAAAAAA
>MDTG01002259.1_pt1 | contig 11194 bp, 10 predicted proteins | sample 811421 | NCBI WGS metagenome assembly MDTG01 (sample SAMN05326645, study PRJNA326480) | marine metagenome | isolation source: seawater | place: Pacific Ocean: South East | collected 2011
AAGGGTTCTGATAGTTTCTTTCATGGCTGGCTTCGGGTCTGCCTTGGGCACATATATTGCCGGTTATTATATTTATGGTAAATTGTTTTAGTATATAAGTATCGGAGAATTTAATGCCTTATTATGATTATAAAACTGTGAATTTTGATAAAATCGTCACGGTATGGCATCCAGTTGATACCAATGTGGAGATTTGGGGCCAAGTATGTTTTCTTGCACAAGTACCTATGGACCCGATACCCTTCGATGAGCCAGTGCAGAAATATTTATCGGCGGTAGAGATTATAAAAACTACTAGTAATTCGGAGCTGAGAGAGAAAGGGTTCACGAAACTAGTAAAAAGGGATCAAGGGGTTTTTGAAAACGTAACCGCCTCTAAAGACGAGTCGCGATATATGTTGTCGGATGATCCTTCTACATTACCTAATTTTGCAAAAAAAATGTCAGATTAAAAAAAGCCCCTTGAAAGGGGCTTTTTAAGAGTGGATAAAGACTCTAGGCTTAATTAGTTTTGCCTCACATCATTCCGCCCATTCCGCCCATTCCGCCCATTCCGCCCATTCCGCCCATATCAGGCATTGCAGGAGTAGCGGATTCATCCTTGGGTGCGTCGGCAACCATAACCTCAGTTGTTAAAAGTAGGGTTGAGACTGACGCGGCATTCTGGAGCGCAGTTCTGGCTACTTTTGTGGGGTCTATAATGCCCATTTCGACCATATCGCCGAATTCTGCTGTTTGTGCATTATAACCGTAGTTGCCTTTTCCAGCTGAAACGTTTGCGCAAATTACTGATGGTTCTTCGCCTGTGTTTGCAACAATTTGTCTAATGGGCTCTTCGAGTGATCTCACTAGAATGTCGATTCCCATCTGCTGGTCTTGATTTTCGCCTTTTGCTTTCTTGGCTTTTTCAAGTGCTCTTAACATAGCAACACCGCCTCCTGGTACGACGCCTTCCTCTACTGCAGCTCTGGTTGAATGCAAGGCGTCTTCAACTCGGGCTTTTTTCTCTTTCATTTCGACTTCTGTGGCGGCGCCGACTTTGATTACGGCTACTCCGCCAGCTAGTTTCGCGACCCTCTCATGAAGCTTTTCTCTATCATAATCCGAGGTTGTTTCCTCAACTTGAGTTCTGATTTGTCCGACCCTAGCCTCTATGGCTTTTTGGTCGCCTTTACCATCAATAATGGTTGTGTTTTCCTTACTGATTTGTACTTTTTTGCACGAACCCAAATCGTCGATCGAAGTTTTTTCAAGTGACAGTCCTACTTCCTCCGAAATTACGGTGCCTCCGGTCAAGATTGCAATGTCTTCTAGCATCGCTTTTCTTCTGTCTCCGAATCCCGGTGCCTTAACGGCAGACACTTTCACTATGCCTCTCATATTATTAACAACGAGTGTTGCAAGTGCCTCTCCTTCAACATCTTCGGCAATAATCAGAAGTGACTTCCCAGCCTTGGCAACCGCCTCGAGTACGGGTAGTAAATCCCTTATGTTAGCAATTTTCTTGTCGTGTAAAAGGATTAGGGGCTCCTCTAATTCAGAATTCATAGTTTCTTGATTATTAATGAAATAGGGTGACAAATAACCTCGGTCAAATTGCATTCCTTCCACGATGTCTAATTCATTGTCAAGACCAGATCCTTCTTCAACTGTGATTACTCCCTCTTTTCCGACTTTATCCATTGCTTCAGCAATAATTTCACCAATGGCGTGATCCGAATTAGCTGAAATCGTTCCTACCTGAGCAATAGCCTTAGTGTCCTTGCATGGCGTTGAGAGTCCATGTAATCCCTCTACTGCCGCTGTTACTCCTTTGTCTACACCTCTTTTGAGATCCATTGGGTTTACTCCCGCTGCTACGGCTTTCAACCCTTCTCTTACTATGGCTTGAGCTAAAACAGTTGCTGTGGTTGTTCCATCACCCGCAACATCGGATGTTTTTGAAGCCACTTCTTTCACCATTTGAGCACCCATGTTTTCAAACTTATCGGCTAGTTCAATCTCTTTTGCCACAGATACTCCATCCTTAGTAACGGTCGGAGCACCAAAGCTCTTCTCAAGTACGACGTTACGGCCTTTCGGCCCAAGTGTCTGCTTCACTGCATTTGCTAAAACATTGACGCCATTGGCCATTCGGCTACGAGCATCATCTGAAAAACGAACTTCTTTCGCTGACATTTCTTTTTACTCCAATTCTTATTCTTAAAATTTTTACTGTTAACCTTCAAAGACGGCCATAACGTCGTCTTCACGCATGACAAGTAATTCTTCGTCGTCTACTTTTACCTCTGTACCCGAGTATTTTCCGAAAAGGATTTTATCACCGGCTTTTACGTCCAAAGGTCTTACTTCACCGTTTTCAAGTATTTTGCCATTGCCCACAGAGACGACTTCTCCTTTTGCCGGTTTTTCTGTGGCTGAGTCTGGTATAACTATACCGCCAGGGGATGTTTTCTCTTCATCCCATCTTCGCACGATTAATCTATCGTGAAGAGGTCGAATTTTCATTTATATGGTTCTCCAAGTAATTTAAAAAATCATTAAATTAAACGTATTAAAGTATTAATTACCTCAATATTAGCACTCACACTAGAGTGGTGCTAACAATAATACGTTATAGATAAAGTGTCAAGGGGGTTTATAATTAAATTTTGGATACTCGATATGCGTTTAATTGTAACTTTGCTTTGCCTCTCAGCTTACTCGCAATATACTTTTTCTGAAACCGATTCGATTGTGCGATTTTTTTCAAACTATCGGATTAGCTTAGAAAGGCCTTTAATTCAAACCTCTCAAACCGATGAATTATTTATTTCAGTTTTTAAAGACGATCTTCCTGTTACCAAATTATTATTGAAATATGAGGGCGTTTTGGGTGAATTTTTTGTAACAGATCTGAATAAAGACAATAGTTTTGAAGTTGTTTTACTATTGAAAAATACTTTCAAGAATATTCGTATTTTCTCTCTGAAAAGTTTTGAGCTCGTTGAATTTACTATTGGAAATCAAGACTTACCCAATAAAAACATTGATTTTTTAAGAATTGAAAGAAAAGGAGATGATATTTACAGAACTCTGGAAGTTTTGGATGGTGAGCGATCATATTCAATGGTTCAACAATTTTGTTTCAAAGAACTGAAGTGGTGCGACGGAATTGACTGATGAACTAGTTTTCAAATGAATTTTTGTAGCTGAAAATGCAACCTAGTTTGCCGTCTGTCTCATTATTGATTTCCATGATTGTGCTAAAAACATAGTGAGCATCTGCCGGTTGTAAAATACATCGTAGATGATCTGATCGCCTGTTAACTTTTCTTAAGATAGCGTTTGCTCCTGCAAGCGATCCACAAAGAAGACCTGATTCAGACCATGCAGAATTAGGAACTGGAACAAGTTCTCTTAAAACTACAGAAGAAACTGGTCCCGTAATTGCGAACTCACAGTAATCAGCACGTTGTACAACATAATTGGCAGAGCCAGACGGAACTGAGCTTTTAAAGCCATCAATTAACGTTTCGTCGTAAGAGTTAACAAGTAAAATTTTTTCTTGATTGAGACAAATAACTCCACCAGTCCCAACTGAAACCCATTGAAATGGCTCTAAATGGCCAAGTTCAAAATAGGTTTTTGTTATGACTGCCGCTTCTTTACCGATAATTAATAATTTCCGAAGACACGATAAATCAAATAAGGAACTAGCATCGGTATTGATGCTAAAAGGCTTTTTAAGCGCGCTAATTTGACATGACTGAAATGTTTTGACTTCCACCGAACCTTTATCAAAGAACGCCAGCAAAGGACTTGTGCTATTAGAGTCATTTAGTGCTTCATTCATATATTTTGCCTTTCATTTTTTGGATCATAAAAATTAGAAGGTACGATCGATGCATCTAAAGTTGAGCCATCGTCCAGCCTAATTTGGACTGACTTGTTTTGATGGAATGGGACATTTACCATAGCCATGCCGATGATTTTCTTTAATGTTGGGCTGAAATTTACGCTCGTTACCCTACCCGTAATATCGTTATTCAAAGTTGTCAGATTATTTTCTTTAATCTCTAGTCCTCTTAGATCATTCATTTCGAAGCCTACAAGTTTCCTTGTTACATTTTCTTTAAGAATTTTTAAACTATTTCTTCCATAAAATCGGTCTTTTTTTAAACTTACTCCCCATCCTAGGTTAACTTCAAAAGGATTGGTGTTGCCATCTGTATCCTGGCCAAAAATTAAATGTCCTTTTTCTAGGCGAAGTAATCTCTGCGCTTCAACTCCGAAAGGTTTTATATGGCTGGATTGACCTGCTTCAATTAGTCCATTCCAAACATTTATCAAACTATTTGTGGGCATATGTATTTCATAGCCCAGTTCACCGACAAATCCTACACGCATTATTCTTGATTCGACCCCACAAACCAATGCCTCTCTATATCCTAGATAAGGGAATCTTTCTGTGCCTAGCGAAATATCGGTAACTTGTTCGAGTACTTTCTTTGAAAAGGGACCGGCTAAATTTAGAGCACCGACTTGGCCTGTATGATCCCAAATTGTAACGTCTAATCTCAATTGCGTTTTAAAAAGTTCAAGTAGTCTTACAACGGTCTGTGAGTGACTGCTTGTAGCCGTAATGTAAAAATGATTCTCTCCAAGTTTAGCGGCGACTCCATCATCTACTAATGTTCCACCAGCATCTACCATGAAAATATAACGAGTCATTCCTAGTTTTAACTTATCAAATTTACAGGTATAAGCGTATTCTAATAGTTGGAGAGTGTCAGGACCAAATATTTCAATTTTGCCGAGTGTTGAAACGTCAATGATACCGACTTCGTTCCTTACAGTTGAATACTCTTTGGCTACAAGTTCTCTAGAGACAGCCCCGCCGTAGGTCATTGGACGGCGCCAAATCCCATTTTCCTTGATATCAGCCATCTGGCTCTCATGATATGCATCAAGACTAGTTCTTCTCTCTCTTCTTACTCTTCTGCCTGCGAGTTTGCCTATCGGCACCGGATAAACAAAGGGCCTGGGTGTCACAGTACCCACATTTCCTACGGGTAGTTCATTAAATTTAGCTACCATTCTGATACCGTTTAGATTAGAAAGCTTTCCTTGACTTGGCCCCATTCCAATGGTGCTATATCTTTTAAGTAACTCGATTGAATCAAATCCCTCTTTCATGCCAGTAATCAGGTCTTTTACTTTCAAGTCTTCATCAAAATCAACAAATTCATTTCCTTTGGAGTGCGGAAAAATAGGATAGGAATGACTCTGATTTTCATATGGGATTTTGCGGTTGCTTGAAATGACCTGATTCTCTAAGTAGGCTTCACACTCTGAGGCTGCGAGTTTGCCATCTTCTAATCTGTTTGTAAGGTTATAAACGCCTCTTACCATTCCCGCAGCAAAAATGCCTGAAGGTAACTCATTTGGGACTAGTTGATTAATCTCTTCTATGTACTTCAGTTTAGTTCCTGCTTGTACGAGCAAATTAGAAGCAGGCGACCACCCAATGCTCATTATTAAGCCATCGCATGTAATTTCTCTACTGGAAGGATCATTAGCGGTTCTATAGACGAATGAACTGAGACAACCATTTTTGCTTTTTGCTTCAGTTGGTATCACATTACTTACTACTTCAATCCCCATTGATTCTGCGTGCTTTTTAAGGGCACCATTTATTTCAAAGGGTGATAATTGTAAAATACAATTTATATTTACCCCTGTAGCCTTGAGTTTCAGTAGGCGTTTAAATCCTATGTCGTTTGCTACCATAGCAACTGACCTCTCAAATGGGTCAATTGAATATCTATGGGTCAGTCTAGCTATAGAGGACCCTAATACAATCCCAGGTAGATCATTATTTCGAAAAACGGCAGGTTGCTCATAGGCTCCAGAGCATATTATTATTGCTTTTGCTGAAACTAATTTACAACCATTTGGTCCTTCTAAAATTACAGACTTGTCATCGTAATATCCGCATGCAAAATGTTGATTCAAACAAGTAATATTTGAGGATGTTGTTTCCCTAATATTTGATTGGATTTTTGCTGAAAGATCTTCTAGTTCGAAATCAGAGCATCCTCCAAATTTAAGATTTTCGTCCGCAATTATTACTTGGTGCTTTGATTTCGAAAAATATGCGGCTGCTGAAGTTCCTGAAGCACCCCCACCAATAATGAGAACATCGCAAAAGAGAGTTTCAGAAGGATACCTTTTTTTGGTGTAATTAGTTTTGACTCGTCCTAAGCCAGCTAAATTTCGAATAAGTTTTTCCCAATATGGCCAGAGATAAGTTGGTTTAAAAAAGGCTTTGTAATAAAATCCGACCGGAAGTATTGGTGCAAATATGCCAAGAATGCGGGTGAGATCATTCCGAACTCCACCTATCGTATTGATAGCTTTCAAGCTACCAAAACTTTCATCTGCTAATGAAACGTCACCTCTAATATTGGTTCTATCTTCTGATTGAAGGAGAACATTGGCATCATGGTTGGCGAGTGATACAAAACCTCTTGGTCGATGGTATTTAAAACTTCTTCCTAAAATCTTTTGCCCATTGGCTATTAATGCGCTTGTGATAGAATCGCCTCTGAACGCGGTAATTTTCCTACCTTCAAATTGAAATGCTATTTTTTTGGAGCGATTTATCCATTCAGTATCTTTTGTTGGTAACCGTCTAGCCATTATTGCTCCTTAACGGAAAGAATGGTATTAGCTTTAGTTTCACGGTTAACTCTAAACCATTTTTGTGTAGGCTGGTGATACCACCATTCCACTCTGGTAAGAGGTCGGCTATCTTGATGATATGCCCATTTTCCGGCTGAACCTTCGAAATTAGCAGGTTCAGGATCAATGGAACCTCCGTATATAAATTCGCTTACCGGTCTTTCTCCAATGTTTGGGCAGTTTAAGTATTTCATTGTTATAAATCAGTGCCCAACAGAGGCGGCCCCTTTTTCGCCAACGAGTTTGAAATTCTCGAATCTACTTAGGTTGAATCCGGTTATTAATGAGTCGTTTTTATTAAACGCTATTGAGTTTGCCATGCATTTTCCGCTAACTGGAGTTGCTTTGAAGCCCCAAGTGCCCCAACCTGAGTCTAAAAAGAATCCATCAATTGGGGTAGTTCCCATGATAGGTGCAAAGTCCGGCGTCATGTCTGCCATGCCGGCCCATTGTCTATTAATCTTTACAGAACTTAAAAACGGAAATAAATCCAATATTTGATCGCACATACTAGACACAAATTCATAGCTTGATTTGGTGTTGTGTTGCTCAATTGGATCGACCGATGCGCCCATGACTAATTCGCCTCTGGAACTCTGGCTAACATAAATATGTAAGCTTCCTGAAACAATAATGGTGTCCAGCCAAGGTTTCATCGGTTCGGTAACGCAAGCTTGTAGCGGGTAAATATCGATTGGAGAATCAAGCCCTACCATGTTTAACACTGTTGGGGTGGCGCCAGCTACTGCTGAGAGCACGGTGTTGGTTTTTATTGAGCCTCTGTTTGTTTCCACAGAAGTAACTTTGTTTTTATCGATATTGATACCAGTTACCAGAGTATTCTGATGTATTTCAACTCCTTTTTGACAAGCTTTTTTTGCATAGCCCCACGCTACGGCGTCGTGCCTTGCAACCGCGCCGGGCGCATGAAATAACGCTCCTTCAATCGGATGATTTCCACCGCATTCAAGATCTATCTCAGGGCACGCTGCTTTGATGTCAGAGGGTCCGACAACACTGCTATCAATACCGTAATGCTTATTAACCTCTGCTCTCCATCTAGCGGTCCTCAAAGTAGCATCGCTGTGAGCCAAAGTGAAATGACCTCTTTCAGAGAAAAAGATATTGGTTTCAAGCTCTTCTGAGAGCTGATTGAATAATCGCACGCTCTCCCCATAGAATTTTACTCCCTCTTCAGTCAGATAATTTGACCTAATAATGGTTGTGTTTCTTCCTGTATTACCAGCTCCAATATAATTTTTTTCTAAGACAGCAACTTTTTTTATATTATGATAGTGGGAAAGATAATAAGCGCAGGCTAAGCCATGTCCACCGGCGCCAATTATTACTACATCATAAGAGGACTCTAATTCCTTAGCAGGGTTAAACCATCGATTTTCAGAATGGTTATCTATGAAGCCGTACTTTAATAATCTTATAGACATAGAGGGTGAATCGTGTTCAGGGACTGTTAATCAAATTTTCCGTAAGCAGTTCTTAACGCTACTAGAGGGTGATTGTCTGACATTTGAAATTTAACGAGAAGCTCTCTGGCTATCATATCTCTTTCCTGTTGATTGTCAGGCAATTTAAGATCCGGCGGTACGGTTACCCATCCATTAATGTTGCGATCGAAAACGGCTGCACGACCCTCTTCATACCCCATGTGGATATCTTCTAGCCAATTAAGGTCTTTCCATCCCATGTAATCCAAATATTTTTTAAGAAAAGGAGTTAATTTTGTGAGGTCTGGCAATAGATTTACATCATAGCGGTAACCGATTGTTTGACCGATCATTTTCTCACGCTCAGAATCGACTCCGTCTGACTTGAGGTAATGGTCTATGTCTTTATTTTCGCCCATGTTGTTCTCCACTAAATGTTTGTCATAAGTTAGAATCGGTTTAAGTCTGGTCGCCCCACTGTGACTTGGGTTCCGGCGAGCGGCACTTGGGCCATTGCCGAGGCTTCCATTGTTAGTGCAGCCAAATCCTCAGGCTCTAGTGAGTGGATATTGGTTTTTCCACACGCTCGTGCCATCATTTGGCATTCTATGGCGAGCGTATGGAGAAAATTATATACCCTTTCAGCAGCCTTGTCTGGATCAAGTCTTTCTCTAAGTTTTGGATCTTGGGTAGCAATCCCAACGGGGCATCTTCCTGTGTGGCAATGATAACAGTTGCCAGCTTTTACACCCATTTCTTCTTCGTAGTTAGCTTCAGGTATATCTTTATTGCAGTTTAGAGCCATCATAGATGCGTGGCCAATTGCTATTGCATCTGCGCCTAATGCTAGTGCTTTTGCGATATCTCCTCCATTTCTAATTCCCCCTGCGTAAACTAATGTAATCTCACCACTTTTCCCTACGTCATCTAGGGCTCGTCTCGCTTGTCTAATCGCTGCTATTCCGGGAACGCCTGTTTCCTCTGAGGCTAGGTGAGGACCAGCAGCTGTCCCGCCCTCCATTCCATCTATGTAAATTGAATCTGGATCTGTCTTGGCCGCCATTCGGACATCGTCATAAACTCGAGCCGCTCCTAATTTAAGTTGAATAGGTATTTCCCAGTTAGTTGCTTCTCTAATTTCTTCGATTTTAAGAGCCAAATCATCTGGACCTAACCAGTCTGGATGTCTTGCCGGAGACCTTTGGTCTATTCCAGCTGGCAGTGAACGCATTTCTGCAACTTGGTCAGTAACCTTCTGTCCCATAAGGTGGCCACCTAATCCCACTTTTGCGCCTTGACCGATGAAAAATTCGCATCCATCGGCTAGTCGTAAGTGTTGCGGGTTGAAACCGTATCTTGATTGTATGCATTGGTAAAACCATTTTTCTGAGAACCTTCTTTCATCTGGAATCATTCCTCCTTCCCCAGAGCACGTAGCTGTTCCAGCCATTGTCGCACCTCTGGCCAAGGCTGTTTTTGCCTCAAACGATAACGCTCCGAAGCTCATTCCAGTTATGTAAACAGGAATGTCAAGCTCAATTGGACGTTTTGCTCTTGGACCGATGATAGTTTTAGTCTCACATTTTTCCCTGTAACCTTCTATAACAAATCTTGTTAAAGTTCCTGGCATGAATGTTAGCTGATCCCATCCAGGGACCTTTTTAAACATTGAAAAGCCTCGCATCCGGTATCTGCCGAGCTCAGATTTTATATGGATATCATTTACGACATCAGGGGTGAAAATAGGACTTTTCCCGAGTAGATATTTTTCCTTATCGTCAGACATAGCCGCTGCTCCTTTTTGTGTTACAGAACCAGTTTTTTTTCACTTGGTTCGAGACTATCGTAATTCCATAGTTGTTTGCCAGAAACTACTTTTTTTATTGTCGATAGATTTAGTTTATCAACCAATCCGTAAAGAGTTAGTTTATCAGTCAACCATTTTTCATCAGATTCAGTAATTTCGGATTCAACTGCGTCCGCGCCCAAGCTTTTTATTGTTCCGCCGACATAAATAGTACCGTCATACATTGAATCCCCAAGGTTGTTTCCTGCATCACCTAGTATCACCATTCTGCCCCTTTGCATCATAAATCCCGAGAAGGCGCCAGTGCTTCCTCCAGCGATTATTGTGCCTCCTTTTTGATCGATTCCTGTTCTTGCGCCTACGTCTCCCCTGCACACTAAGTCACCTCCGCGAATGGCGGCTCCAAAAGTTGACCCAGCGTTTTTCTTTATAAGAACAGTTCCAGACATCATATTTTCTCCGCAAGACCACCCAACTCGACCCTCAACGGTGACGTTTGGTCCGTCAAGAAGGCCAAGCCCAAAGTATCCTAAGCTACCCTCTATCTTTAAGTTTAATCTGTTAAGTATACCTACTCCTATACTGTGTTTCGCTCCCGGATTTTTGATGGTAATCGTGCCGTTTCCTTCCCTCAGAAGGTGTTTAATTTTACTATTGATTTGCCTCGTGCTTAAATCTTCTGCGTCAATTTCTGATGATTTCGAAAAGTCTACTTCGTAGGTAAAGGGCTGCGACATTTTTTCTTCATTGTTATCCAAAGAAAAAAATACTTGCTGAGTTCTCCCGAGCAAGGACTCTGTCCTCATCTCGGTTTTTAGAGGTTCATTTGATTTTTCTAAGCCTGCCATACTCTTACCTCCCCGTCATAAGGATCTGATGTATCAATTTCAGCGCTCATTATAGTACGAATAGCAACCTCTTCCGATGCTAGAGCAACTAGATGGTCGCTCTCAAAAAGCACCATCGGCTTCGCGGCCATAGTATCTTTGGCCATTCCCAAGGAATCAGATGTAGCCAATAAATAGGTAAAAACCCCATCTAATTCGTCTACACTTTGTAGCATTGAGTCTTTTAAATTCTTCCCTTGTTCAATTTTGTCTGCTATGTAAACAGCTATAAGTTCAGAATCGCAACTAGACATGAATCGGTGTCCTTTTCGTTCTAGTTCACGTCTTTTGGACCAGTAATTTGTAAGTTGTCCGTTATGCACGACCGA
>MDTG01167952.1_pt1 | contig 11194 bp, 11 predicted proteins | sample 811421 | NCBI WGS metagenome assembly MDTG01 (sample SAMN05326645, study PRJNA326480) | marine metagenome | isolation source: seawater | place: Pacific Ocean: South East | collected 2011
TAACTTAAGAAAAATTAGGCCTGGTTATGGTGTTGATGTCAAATATTATCATAGAATTTTGAATAAAAAGTCATCTGTATCGCTTAAAAAAGATCATCCTCTAAAATACAAAGATATAAAAAAGATAATTAAATTATAATTTAATGTCTAAAAAAAAACATATCTATTTACCAATTGAAATTAAGGCTAGAGAGTACGTTTCAAATCTCCTTATTGTTAACAAGGCGATTAATAAAAATTATAGATGTTATATTGGCGCAAAATCCTCAATAAATAGGCTTATAAGTTATAAAAAAGAAAAAAATGGAATCTTTTTTTCAAAATCAACATTAACAGAGAAGGAATACATAAATTTTAGAGATAAGTGTGAATATTTGACAATATTAGACCAAGAGCTTGGCCCAGCACTTACAATTAAAGAAATTAAAATGGGACTATCTTCACGTAAGAATTTAGTAATTCCAGAATATATTGATAGCTATTACGTAATAAGTGAAACAATGCGTAAGCTAGTTAGAGAAATATATCCTGAAATAAAAGATAAAATTAAACTTACGGGATGGCCTAGAATAGATTTATGGAAAGATTTTAGACATCTTAGCAGTGATAAAAGTGATCGAATTAAAAAAAAATATGGAAAATTTATCTTATTTTCTTCAGATTATTCTTTTACAAGAAAATCTAACATTTATTCTTTTTTAAAGTATTTAGAAGGATATAATTGGAAGAAAGATAGTGCAAAATATAAATTTGTTAAAGATCAAGCATTTCAAACTTATTATGAGTTTAAAAAAAATTTAAAATTTTTTAAACAACTCGATAAATTAAGATTAAATTATAAAATTATAATTAGGCCACATCCTGCTGATGATAGAAGGCATTGGACTAGACTTTCAAAATATTTTGAAAATATTTTGGTTATTTATGAAGGGGATATAACAGAATGGCTTTGTGCTTCTGAGGGTTTTTTTCATAGAGGATGCACAACAGCAGTTCAAGCTGCAATTGCTAATATTAATCCAGCTTATTTAGTATCTGACAAAAGTTATATTAGAGAAACCTTGACTTATGAAATTTCTGATAAAATAAATTCTATGGATGATTTTTTAAAATACTTTGAGGAAAAAAAATCTTTATCGGAAGATAAAAAGATAAAGTTAAAAAAACATATTTTATTAGATGATGATATATCTAGCTGTAATTTGATTATAGATGATTTTGAAACTTTTAATGTAAAAGCATCAAACCCCCAAAAATTAAATTTATCAAATTTAATAAAAGAATTTATAATGAACTTAAAAAGGTCAATTAAAAAGGATAGTTCAATCAAAATTAAAAAATTAGGTGATGGAATAGATTTAGAAGAAACAGAGGAGTTATTTTTAAAAATTAGAAAAACAAAAGATTTTAAATTAAAAAAAATTTTTGATAATTGTTTAGAAATAGAAAAGATTTAGATTTATGATGAAAGTAGTATGTATTATACAAGCTAGATTGGGATCAAAACGTTTTAAAGAAAAAATTTTATCAAAGATTAAAAAGAAAACATTATTGGAAATTTTAATCGAAAGATTGAAGAAATCAAAAAAAATAGATCAAATCGTAATAGCTACTACAAAAAAAAATGATGATTCTAAAATTATTGATATCGCAAAAAAAAAAAATGTTTCTTTTTTTAGAGGTAGTGAAAAAAATGTTTTAAAAAGATATACCGATTGTGCTTTAAAATTTAAGGCAAACATTATAGTTAGAATTACTTCAGACTGTCCTTTATCCGATCCTACTTTGATAGACAAAATAATTTACAATCATCAAAAAAAAAGGGTGCAATATTCAAGTAACATTAATCCCAGATCATTTCCAGATGGGCTAGATATTGAAATTTTTGATTTAAACACATTATTAAATTTAAAATTAAAAAAGCTTAGTGTTTATGATAAAGAGCATGTAACACCATACTTGATTAAAAACAAAAATATTAAAAAATTTAATTATAAAAATAAAAAAAATTATTCAAAATTAAGATGGACAATTGATTATAAAAAAGATTATTTATATTTAAAAAAAATATTTAAAAAAATTAAATATAATCATTTATTATCTTGGGAAAAAATATTAATTAAAGTAAACAATTTAAAATGAAATATAAAATTAGTAAAAAGGGACAAAAACTTTGGAAACAAGCAAAAAAAATTATTCCAGGTGGAACTATGCTTTTTTCGAAAAGGCCTGAACTGTTTCTGCCAAATATTTGGCCTACTTATTTCAGTAAAACAAAAGGTTGTTTGGTTTGGGACCTTGATGGTCAGAAATATGTGGATATGTCCACGATGTCAGTGGGAACTAATTCTTTAGGCTATTGTAATTCAAAAATTGATAATGCTGTAAAAAAAGCAATTAATAAAGGCAATATGTCTTCATTAAATTGTTCAGAAGAAGTTTATCTTTCAAAAAAGCTACTAGAAATTAATAAACATTTTAAAAAGATAAGATTTACTAGATCAGGTGGTGAAGCAAATTCTATAGCTATAAGAATTGCGAGAGCAGCAAGTGGTAAAGACAATATAGCTTTTAATGGTTATCATGGGTGGCACGACTGGTATTTAGCCTCAAATTTATCAAGTAAAAATAATTTGAATAAACATTTATTAAACAATCTGAAGATAAAAGGTGTTCCAAAGAAATTAAAAGACTCAGTGTTTCCATTCGAAATGAACTCCTTTGAAAAATTAAAAAAACTTTGTTTAAAAAAAAATATAGGTGTAATTAAAATGGAAGTATTTAGGAACAAAGAACCAGATATAAATTTTTTAAAAAAACTTAGAAATTTTACAAAAAAAAATAATATCATTTTAATATTTGATGAATGCACATCTGGTTTTAGACAATCATTAGGTGGTATACATAAATTATACAAGGTTAATCCAGATATTTTGATTCTTGGTAAGGCTCTTGGAAATGGATATCCTATTAATGCAATTTTAGGTATTTCCAAGGTAATGAATTATGCCCAAGATAGCTTTATAAGCAGCACTTTTTGGACTGAGAGACTTGGTCCTGTAGCTGCATTGGCGACACTAAAGGAAATGAAAAGAATAAAGTCTTGGAAAATAATTTCAGAAAATGGAAGATTTATAAAAAAAAGATGGCAAGAAATAGCAGATAAACATGAAATTAAAATAGAAATTTCAGGATTAGACGCTATCCCTAGTTTTACTTTCAAAAAAAAACATCTAAAATATAAAACTTTTTTAACTTATATTTTTTTGCAACACAATTATTTAGCAGCTAATACAGTGTATTTGAGTACAGCCCATACCAAAAAAATTATTAAAAAATACTTAAATCTTTTAGACTCAATATTTAAATTAATAAAAAAATTTGAAAATAAAGAGGAAAATTTTAAGAAATATTACAAAGGTAAAATAAGTGAAAATTTTTTTAGGAGAATAAATTAAATTATTATGAGCTTTTCAAGTAATTGGAATAATCTTTATTTTAATAAGACAAATTTATCAATTTGGCCCTGGAGCGAAGTGGTCTCTCTATACTTTAATAATTTTTCAAAAAAAAATAGAAAAAAAATAAAGATATTAGAGCTCGGTTGTGGTGCTGGAGCAAATATACCTTTATTTATGAAATTAAATGTAGATTACTATGGTATAGATGGAAGCAAAATAGTAATAAATTTTTTAAAAAAAAAATATCCAAAACTCAAAAAAAATCTTTTTGTAGCTGATTTTACAAAAAATATTCCTATCGAAAAAAAATTTGATTTAATAATTGATAGAGCAGCAATTACCTGTAATAAAAAATCCTCAATTATAAAATCAATAACACATTTACGACAAAAATTAAAAAAGAGAGGACTATTTTTTGGAATAGATTGGTACTCATCATCAAGTACTGACTTTAAAAAGGGAGTAATTGACGAGGATAAAAATACCAAAAAAGACATAAAAAATAGTATTTTTTCGAATGCAGGAAGTTTTCACTTCGCGTCCAAGAAAATGATGATTAATTATTTTAAGAAATTTAAAATTATATCCCTTAAACATAAAATAGAAGTGAGTGAAAAAGGTAAAAAAAATAAACTAGCAACATGGACAATCGTTGCTGAGAAAAAAAATTGAAGAAAAGTTTTGCAATAGTTGGAGCAGGTATAAGCGGTTTAGTAAGCGCATATTATTTAGCTAAAAAAGGTCACAAAGTTTCAATTTATGAAAGTAGCAATAAAATCGGCGGCATAACAAATGATTTTGTAAGTGAAGAAAACCAATTTTTTAGTGGATGTCATCAGCTTTCTCATGTTGAGTGGCTAAAAGAAATCAATAAAAAAAACTATCTTAAACTTTCAAATTTTAAAGTTCATTACGCTAATTTTACTGAATATTCTGATAAAGACTCAAGTTACGATTGGAAATTTGCTGTACCAACTTTTAATAACGTATTATTTGAAAAAAAACTAAAATTGAATAACAAAAATTTATCAGACAGAATAAATCTTTATCCAAAAAAAATTAGTACTTTTTTGGATAATTGGTTAAAAAAAATAGACTCAGATTTTGATACCAAGCTATTAAATTCAACTAGCTCAATTGGATTAGGTATATCAAGGATTGCAATAAAAAATGATATAAAAAAAATTAAAAAGATAAAAAAAAATAATAAATTATTAGACTCGATTTTAGCTATATCAAATATTGATAGAGGTAAAAAAAGACTTGAAGCTCTAATTCCAATCAAAGGTTACTCTTTTTTTTTTAATCAAATTGAAAAAATATTAAAATTAAACAATGTAAAAATAAACAAACAAGCACCAGTCAAACCTATTTGGAAAGACAAAAATCTCTATTTATTTTCAAGGGGAAAGAAAATGAGTTTTGATAAAATTATTTGGACTGGTAATCCCACTGCTTTAATTAAAAATTATGGATTACCCAAACTAGACTCGAAAAAAATTAATATGAAAATTTTTTGTGGCGATCTTAAATCAGAAATAAATGATTGTTTTTATATTCAGGTATTCTCATTAAAAACAAATATAACTAGAATGTTTTTTTATAAAATAAATAACCAATCCAAATTTACAATTGAAACATTTGACAATTTGAGTAATGAAAATATTATAATTGAAGCAAAAAAAATACTTAGAAAATTAAGACTCGATATAATTTTTAAAGATAAGATACATTCCCTTCAGCAAAAAAGATATTTTTTAGTAACTTTAAAAGATCAAAAAATATTAAAAAAATTTTATAAAAAAACTGAAAAATCGAATCTTATACATCCTGATTGGCAAAAATATCTTAGAGAAGAAAAAATAAAAGAATTGTTATTGAAAATAAAAGAATTTTAAATGATAAATTTCTTAGGATTCAATTAATTTATTTTTTAATAAAATTGAATATACTTTTTTTGTATTTCTTAGGTTTATTCCTATAATCTTACTAATGGTCTTTATTGAATTTGTTCCATCAGAATAAGTAAGAAAATCTAAATAAGATTTTGTTAAATTGTCTATATATTTTTTTTTTAAATTAATTTTATGCAATCCCCTTCTACCAAGTTGTGGTTCACAAATTGTAGTAGATTTTGGATAAATATTTTTTAAAATTATACTTATAGCTTCCCTCGCAACTCTAAAACCTCCAGAAACTCCTTTCAATGTAACTAATTTAAAATTGTCTAAAGAAGTATGATATTCTGGATATGTTCCGTATTTACTTCTGAAGATTGATGTAATGGGCAGATTTACGCCTGGATAATTGAACTGTCTTTCATCAGATCCCCTTTCCAAATATGAATATACTTTATAATTTTTAATTTTTAATTTTTTGTATGCTTCTTGTAAACTTTTATCAGAAGGAGAGTTATTATATTTAGAAAACATACATGAATGTTTTCTTTCATCACCAATACAACTGAGATTAAATCCACCAATAATATATTTTTTTAAGTATTTAAGATGTTTATTTAAATAGACAATCGAACCTATTGTTTCTGGAATAAAAATAAACCTTATTGTTTTATCTAAATTTTTGAATTTTTTAAAATAATTAATGAGTCCCATTGAAACAACTGGTCCAGATAATTCATTGTTCGCCATTGATGGATGGCATATATAAGTTGAAATTAATATCTCTTGTTTAGATTTTCCTTTTAAGATTAATTCTCCATAATTTAAATATCCTTTTTTATTTAGATTTGATTTTATAACAATCCTAAAAAGATCTTTATTAGAATACTTTTTTTTTATTTGTTTAAATTGGTTGTAAGAAGCACAAAATCCCCATTTTTTTTTGTAATAAGAAGTTACGTAGGGAATTGCGTTTGGTTGGTTTTTGAGAAAATTGATATTTTTTAAAAGTTCATTTTTTAAAACTAATTTATTAACTGGTATTGAATAATTTACTAAATGTAGATTATTATTTTTGAAATTAATTATTTTATTATTATCTTTGTCTAAAATATAAGCATCCTTAACATTCCATTCATCAGGCACATTCCAATCAAAGACCTTAGTTCCAGATTTAACTTTTTTTATCTTTAATTCTGGAAATTCTTTCTTAATCAAATTTAGAGTTTTCACCACGCCCTGACCAGTTATACTTCTACAAATTGGAAAAAGTTTAACTTTAGCTAAATTATAGTATTTTTTCATAAGATTAATCCATAAATGATACCATCAGTTCTTTTACCATCTATTATATATTGAGATCTGAATTTAGCTTCTAACTTAAAATTGTTTTTCTCTAAAATTTTTTTTGAAGCGACATTTTCTTTATAAAAACCAGCAGTTAACTTTTTAATTTTTTTTTGTCTTGCAATAATTATAATCTCTTTAATTGCCTTTGTAGCATAACCTTTATTCCAAAAATTTTTATCACCAATAAAATAGGAAATTTCTGATGTTTGATGTTTAAAGTTAGTTGGACCTAATTTAATATTACCAATATGCAACTTATTTTTTTTGGTAAAAATTCCATATAGTATTTCATTTTTAGATTTTTTTTTTTCGTTAACAAAAATTTTGATTTTTTTTATTGTGTGTTTTTTATACCTCTGTTCAGTAAACTGCTGTATTTCTTTATCATTCATCCATTCCAAATATGTTTTATTAACATTTTTTGAATTTAATTCTTTTAAATAAATCATAATTAAGAAACTAATCTTATCTCGTTTGAAAAAAAGTAATTATTTACAAGTTGCAAATTTTTTTCATTAAGATATCTATATTGCAAGTTAGTTACACCTTTGTAGCAAATTAATAAAATGTTAATAAATATATTATTGATAAAAAATATTAAAGTAAATCAATAATTTTCTTTTTTATGTCGAAAAAAAAAAACATAATAAATTTTTCTTTAGTCATATTTTCTGTAATGATCTCGTTATTCATTGTTGAAATTTTTATAAAATTATATGATGACAACACTTTGGATTGTTTGACAAATCGAGAACTTAAAGAGAAGAGATCTGTTAAATTTGGTTATAACTATGACAAAAGATTTATATATGAGTACTCTCAAGATCTAGATTTAAAAACACTTTTTGGAAATTTACCAAAAGCACTTATATCTAAAATACATAAAAAAGAGTTAAATTTACCCTTTTTACCTCTATCTGCTTATAGCAAAGAAAAAATTTATCTTTGTAATGAAACAGGAGAACATTCTTATTTTGTAAGTGATCGATATGGTTTTAATAACCCAGATATAGTATGGGAAAAAAATGCTGCAGACATTCTTTTAATTGGTGACTCGTTCGTTGCAGGATCTTGTATAAATAAGATTAATGAAAATAACTTTGCTGATATTTTTAGGAATAAAAGTTTGAGCACGGTTAATTTAGGTTTTCCTGGTCACGGACCACTTCTGGAGTATGCAACCTTTATAGAATACGGAAAGTTTTTAAAACCAAAAAAAATACTGTGGTTTTATTTTGAGGGAAATGACTTTGATGGTTTAAATATTGAAAAACAATCAGATATTTTAAAAAATTATTTAAAAGATAAAAGTTATGATCTCAAATCTAAACAAAAAGAGATTGATAATTTTCTATATCAAAATGAATACAGTTTATATGATTTAGAAAAATATGAAAAAAACAGAATTAAAAAAAATATAAAATTCTGCAATTTATCTTTTCAAAAAATAAGAAATTTAATTCCTTTTAAGGAATTTAAAGATTTTATTTTTAAATCTAATAATAATCAAATAAAAAAAAAAGAATTTACCAAAGAGAATTTTTTAATATTTGAGGAAATTATTTCAAAGACTAAAAAAGAAGTAGACAAATGGAATGGAGAATTATTCTTCATTTATTTGCCAGAATATTCAAGATATAAAAAAATATTTATTGATCACGATAATTATAATAGTAAAAAAAGAATTTTAGATTCTGTAAATAAAAATAATATTCGTATAATTGATATCCATAGTGATTTTTTCCAGATAAACAATGATCCTTTAAAATTTTACCCACTTAGAAAAGGTGGTCATTTCAATAAAGAAGGAATTGAAAAAATTTCACAGTTTATATTTGATAATATATATAGATAATTTTTTTGATCTTATCGATATTCAATCTAATTCGAATTCTTTTTTGTAGTCTTTTTTTAATAGTGGATTTTGTTTTTTTTTTTCCAAATAGCAATTTCCTATTACCAACTTATCTAATTCTGTCCCCATAAAACAATTAAATGCATCTAAAGGAGTATTTACAATTGGTTCACCCCTAACATTAAACGAGGTATTTATAATTATAGGACAATTAGTTTTTTCTTTAAATTTTTTTATAAGTTTATAATATTTTTCATTAGTTTTTTTATGAACGGTCTGTATTCTGGCAGAATAATCCACGTGGGTAACTGCTGGTACTTCAGACCTTTTTATATTTAATTTATCAATACCAAATAGTTTTTTTTCTTTCTCATTCATCTGAATAGTTTTGTCTTTATTGATATTTGATACCATAAGCATATATGGGCTATCAATATTCATCTCAAACCATTTTGTTAAATCTTCTCTAAGAATTGAGGGAGCAAACGGCCTAAAGCTCTCTCTATATTTAACTTTTAAATTTAAATTTTTTTGCATATTCGATGATCTTGGGTCTCCTATAATTGATCTATTGCCTAACGCTCGCGGACCAAATTCCATTCTTCCTTGAAACCACCCTATAGCTTCTGCTTTTGATAAATCGTCAGTTGTTTGATTTAATAACTCTTCTTCATTTTTTATTTCATAAACTGCTCCTATTTTGTCTAATTCATTTTCAATTTGTTTTTGGGTATATTCTGGACCTAAATAAGAACCTTGCATATCATCATCAATATTTATTTCTCTAGGATTATTTTCCTCTATATGCCATAAAGCAAGCGCAGCTCCTAACGATCCTCCTGCATCTCCAGCTGCAGGTTGCACCCAGATATTATCAAATATTTTTTCTTTAAGAATTTTTCCATTGGCTACACAGTTAAGTGCAACACCACCAGCCAAGCAAAGATTTGATATATCAAATTCTTCCCTAAGTGATTTCACCAACTTAATCATTATATCCTCAGTTACTTTCTGAATTGAGGCTGCAACATCCATATGAAATTGGTTTAATTTTTCTTTTATTGGGTCTCGAGGTTTCTGACCGAATAATTTGCTAAAATTATCATTAACCATAGTTAATCCAGTTGCATAATTAAAGTATTTTTGATCTAAAAAGAATGAGCCATCTTCTTTAATATCGATTAAATTATTAATAATCTTATTTTCATAAATTGGGTTCCCATATGGTGCCAATCCCATTAGTTTGTATTCACCACTATTTACTTTAAATCCTGTATAATATGTAAAAGCAGAATAAAGCAATCCTAGAGAATGTGGAAAATGAATTTCTCTTTTTATTTCAAGATTATTTCCTTTTCCTAAAGCAACAGTTGTTGTGGCCCATTCTCCCACACCATCTGCTGTTAGAATAATTGCCTCTTTAAAAGGGGATGGGAAAAAAGCACTTGCCGCATGACTTAAATGATGATCTGAAAAAAAAATTTTTCTTTCGTCTTTAAAATTTTTATCATGTCTTTTTAACTCATCTGAAAGCATTTTTTTTTGAAATAATTTATCTTTAAGCCAAATTGGCATTGCCATACAAAATGATTTAAAACCTTTTGGAGCAAATGCCACATATGTTTCTAATAATCTTTCAAATTTTAAAAACGGTTTCTCAAAAAAAATTATTTGATCAACCTCATTAAGTTGAATATTTGCGTAATTTAATACGAACTCTATAGCATTATAGGGATAACTTGAGTCATGTTTTTTTCTAGTAAACCTTTCTTCTTGAGCAGCTGCTATAATTTTTCCATCAATTAGAAGTGTCGCTGCACTATCATGATAAAATGCAGATATACCTAAAATTGTTTTCATTAAAAAATAGTATAAATAAAAGGTGCAATTGCAGAACCTTGACTTAAAATTATTATTCCACCAAACAAAAGCAATACAATTATAATTGGTAGTAACCAATATTTTTTTCTAATCTTTAAAAATTCCCAAAATTCTCTTAAAAAACTCATAATTAAAATTGATTTTTCATTTTACTTTTCAAGGAAGATCTTTCTACCCAGTAAGATTTTTTTTTACCTTTTTTAAGACCCAACAAATTTTTTCCGAACATTCGCATAATTATTGATGTTGGAGTTATTACAGCAAAAAAAACAACACCCATAACTATTGGAGACATTATACTTCCAAGTAAAATGCCAAACTTAAACCAAATTTTGTTTAACGGTGTTAAAATTGATGAATTTAATAAACCCAAAATTAAAAAAATTAATGAGGGTATTATTGCCCAGATTCTTAAGTTATCATCTTTTAATAATGGATATAATGAAATAATTAAAAAAACTATAAAAAAAACAATCCCAAAGCTCCTGTTAGATGAAATTTTAATTTCTTTATTAATCATTATTTAAAATTTTTTAAGTTTCGAGAAACTTTTTTAAATTTTTTCTACTATACCTTATATCACCAAAATATTTATTTATATTTTTGAAATGAATTATTTCAGGATTTGGAAAGTCTAATTCATTCTTATCGATTAATTTTTGTATTTTTTTCTCTAAATCTTCATTATTATTAACTAATACATTTTTATGATAGCTGTGAACATAATGTAAAAAAGGCATTTTTCTATA
>MDTG01177756.1_pt1 | contig 11194 bp, 9 predicted proteins | sample 811421 | NCBI WGS metagenome assembly MDTG01 (sample SAMN05326645, study PRJNA326480) | marine metagenome | isolation source: seawater | place: Pacific Ocean: South East | collected 2011
GTAGTCCAGATGACAATACAAAATGTCCATCTAACAAAGCATTAGTTTTTCTTAAAACTGCTAAAGAGCTTTTTAAAGAAAGCATATTTTTTATTTTTATGTCTAATTATTTTGAAATTATATTCTTTTTGTTTTAGTTCACTTATTAATTTTGTAAAGTTTTTCAAATCATGAATTATTACATTAAACCGAAAGTTTATTGTATTTTTTGTTTTTTCTACCATCTCAACACTAGAAATATTAACATTGTTTATACCTATAGTAGTAGTAACGTCTCCCAAAACCCCGGGTTGATCTGGTAAAGAAATCCACAAAGTTGTGTTGTATCTTTTGATTCTAGATGGTTTTGCATTTTCTTTATACTGCCAATATCGTCTAATTGCAGCTCTAGCCTTTCCAGTTTTGGTAGATGACAACCAGTGTAAAGATGGGGACTCATTTTTTGATGTAATTATTTTAACTACATCGCCATTTCTTAATATTGATTGAAGTGGACTTTCCTTGCCATTAATTTCACTACCAATAGCTGTATCTCCTATTTGTGTGTGTACAGCATAAGCAAAATCTATTGGTGTAGCATCTTTAGGTAATTTTATAACTGAACCTTTCGGTGTAAAACAAAAAACATTTTCTTGAAACATTTGAAGTTTTGTATATTCGTAATAATCTTCAGGATTTTCATTTTTATCAATTATCTCCACAAGATCAGCAAGCCAATCATATTCTTTCCAAGTAAGAGAATTAAATTTTTCTGATGATTTATATTTCCAATGTGATGCTATTCCTCTTTGTGCAAATTCGTGCATTTGTTGTGTTCTCAATTGAATTTCTATTGGTCTTTTATTCGGTCCAATAATAGATGTGTGTAGAGACTGATATTTGTTTATTTTGGGTGATGAAATATAATCTTTAAATTTTCCTGGTATACAATTCCACTTATTATGAAAAATTCCTAAAGCTTTATAACATTCTTCAATATCAGATAATATAATTCTAAAGCCAATTATATCGGTAATTTGTTCAAGTGAAGTTCTCTTTTTTTGAACTTTTCTCCAAATAGAAAAAGGAGTTTTTTCTCTTGAATAAATTTTACATATAATGCCTTTAGACTCTAATAAATTTGAAAATTCGTCGTAAACATTATTAAATTTAATTAGATTATTTTCTTTAATTTTATCTAATCTATTTTTTATCAATTTTCTTGCATCAGGATTTAAAACATCAAAAGATAAATCCTCTAATTCATCTCTAATTCTATTCATTCCCATTCTATCTGCTAGAGGTGCATATATTTCCATTGTTTCTTTAGCTTTCCTTATTTGTTTGTCTTTACTTGTAACAAATTTAATTGTTCTCATGTTATGCAACCTGTCAGCAAGCTTTACTAAAAGAACTCTTATATCTTTAGAGGTAGCTAATATTAATTTTCTAAAATTTTCTGCTTTTGAATTTGAGTCAGCTTGATTTTCAAAAGCTGAAATTTTTGTTACACCGTCTACTAAATCAGCAACTTCTTTGCCAAATTCTTTTTGAATAGTGCTATAAGTTGCATGTGTATCTTCAATTGTATCATGCAAAAGACCGGTTGCTATGGTTGCGCTATCCAATTTAAGTTCAGTTAAAATATCTGCTACAGCGACTGGATGAATTATATATGGTGATCCCTCATCTCGTTTTTGTTTTTCATGAGCCTTTAAAGCAAATTCATATGCTTTAGATAAAGTTTCTGGGTTAAGAAACTTGTTATATGATTTAATTTTGTTTATTAAATCGTTAGAATTAAGCATACCTATATATACCACTAATTTATATGATTTTAATAGTGGTAAGATTATCCATGCCAATATTTGATAATAATTTGCAAATATTCACATTTAATTTTGGATGATTCCAATTTTTTGATAGTTCAAATAATGGTATTAAAACAAAGTTTCTTAAATGAAGACGAGGATGAGGTATTTTAATAGGCTCGTGTTTATGTAATAAAGATATGATTTTACCGTCATAATCCAATATATCTATGTCACATACTCTGGGATGGTTTATGGGAGCCTTTTTTCTTCCCAACATTTTTTCAACATTTTTGATTTCTTTATAAAGAGAAATAGGATCTAACTTAGTTTTAATCTTTAAAATCAAGTTAAAATATTTTGGAAATTTTTTATTTGGCCAAGACTCAGTTTCATAAATATTTGAAGATTTTAATATTTTAATTTTTTTTACTTCCAAAAAAAATTTAGCTTTTTCTAAATTTATTTTTTTTTTACCTAAATTAGATCCTAGCCCCAGGTATGCAATTTTAACTCGATTTTCTAAAGAATCTACTTTTTTCACGATTCCAATCTCTGGTTTTTTTGGTTTGTCTTTTATCATATTTTTTTTTACCTTTAGCAACAGCAATTTCAATTTTTGCTTTACCTTTTTTAAAATACATTTTTGTTGGTATTAGTGAAAAACCATCTTCATTAACCTTTCCAATTAATTTATTAATTTCTTTTTTTGTAAATAATAATTTTCTTTCAACATAAGGATCATGATTTGTATAACTTGCTTGTTTATAAATTGGGATATGTGAATTAACTAAATATATTTCACCACGTTTTTCTACAGCATATGCATCAGCAATATTAACTTTACCAGATCTTATAGATTTAATCTCTGACCCTTTTAAAACTATTCCAGCTTCAAATAGATCGCTAAAAAAATAATTAAAACTTGCTTTTCTATTTAAGCAAATAATCTTTAAACCACTAATGGTTTTTTTTTTCATTAACTAAATTAATTTGGCTATAGCTAAAGCTTTTTTAACTTTTTCTTTTGTTTCATCTTGAATTTTTACCAAGGGTAATCTTACCTCATCGTCACAAAGATTCATTAACTTAGCAGCATATTTTACTGGACTTGGATTGCTTTCTATAAATAAAGATTTATGAACAGGTTGAAGTAATTGATCAATTCTTTCTGCTTCCTTGATTTCATTATCTGATTTTGACTTTGAATATTTTTGCATATCAGAGCAAAGCTTAGGTGCTATATTTGCCGTAACTGAAATGGCCCCTACTCCACCTCTTTTGTTAAATTCTAATGCATTACCATCTTCGCCAGTGAGCTGTATAAAATCTGCTCCCATTTTTTTTTTTTGTTCATCAACTCTTTTTAAATCACCAGTAGCATCTTTAACTCCAACAATATTTTTTAATTCAAATAATCTTGCCATTGTATCAACTGTCATATCTATAACTGATCTACTAGGTATATTATAAATTATAATTGGAATTCCACAGTTGTCGTTTAAAGCTTTATAGTGTTGGTAAAGTCCTTCTTGAGTTGGCTTATTGTAATAAGGTGTTACAACTAAAGCTCCATCAGCTCCAGCTTTCTCTGCATGAGTAGTTAGCGATATAGCTTCCTCTGTGGAATTTGAACCAGTACCTGCAATAACAGGTATTTTGCCTTTTACTTCTTTGATGCAAAGTTCGATAACTTTTTCATGTTCTTTATGACTTAAGGTTGGAGACTCACCAGTAGTTCCGGCCGGCACAAGACCATTTGTCCCATTTTTTAGATGAAAATTAATTAATTTTATATAATTTTCAACATCTAAATTATTGTCTTTAAATGGTGTAACTAAAGCTACATTTGATCCTTTAAACATAAATACTTATAACATAGATTGCAGATTCATTTTAAAATTTATGACATCTAAATTAACAAAATTAACAACTATAAATATAGTCATTTTGTTTACTTTTCAATTATCTTTTGCGGATAATTTAATTTATCCTAAAAAAAAACCTATTTTATCCAATGAGATTTTAGAAAAAAAAATCACAAGTACAGTCACAATACCTAAAAAAAAACCAAAAAAAGTTGATAAAAAAATAATTGAAAAAAAAGTAGTCAAAAAAACTAATAAAATTAATGGTATTATAATACCAAAAAATAAACCTTTAATAGTACGCAAACAATCAACAAGAGTAGCAAAAAAATCAAATTACTATAGCGATAAAGATTTTTCTTATGCAAAACAAGCAGTTCAATTCATGGAAAAATCAAACTGGAATGACGCGTTAAAGGTTGCAAAAAAAGCTAGAGCAAAATCAATTTTTAATTTCATTCAATGGAAACATCTTCTAACACCTGGAAATAAAGCATCTTTCTATGATTACAAACAATTTATAGAAAATAATTATGATTATCCAAGAATTGATAGAATAAAATATTTGTCTGAACATAAGTTGTCAACAAAACTAATGTCTCCTGAGAATGTTGTTAAATGGTTTAATAAATATGAACCATTAAGCGGATATGGTAAAATGATACTTGGTGAAAGTTTTATTATGATTGGAGATAAAGATAGAGGAATAAATCTTATTAAAGAAGGCTTTATAACTGCTGATTTAACTAGATCTGATATGTCTTTTTTTAGAAAAAAATTTAAAAAATATTTATCTAAAGAAGATTATATTGAAAGAGCTGATTATTTAGCTTGGGAAAATAAATACTGGGACCTAAAACGTATGTTGAGATATCTTCCAAAGGACTATCAACTTCTGTACACAGCTAGACAATTATTGATGAGCAGATCTTATGGGGTGGATAGTGCAATTAGTAAAATACCAGCAAGTATGAAAAATGACCCTGGTTTAAATTATGATAGATTAAAATGGCGAAGAAAAAGAGGTAGAGTCGATAGTTCTTTAGAAATTCTTTTAAATATCAAAAATACTAAAGATTACATGATAAGGCCTGATAAATGGTGGAAAGAAAGATCTATAATTGCAAGATCTCTTATATATAAAAAAAAATATGAAACTGCGTATAAGATTGCTAGTCAGAATGCTTTAACTGAGGGACCTGAATTTGCAGAAGCGGAATGGATGAGTGGCTGGATAGCTTTAACTTTCTTAAAAGATCCAATACTTGCTGAAGAACATTTTAAAAAATTTTATAATAACGTTGGTTATCCAATAAGTTTATCAAGAGGTGGTTACTGGCTAGGAAGAGTATATGAAAAATTGGGTGACAAAGAGAAGTCAACAAAATGGTATAAAGAAAGTGCAAAATATTTAACAACTTATTACGGTCAACTATCTTTTATGAAAATTTACCCTAATGAAAAATTTACTTTAGATAAACAAATGAAAGTAGAAAAAACTTATGCTGAAGAATTTTATAAAGATAAACTTGTTGCTACTGTTTATCTTTTAAATGACCTAAAAAAAACTAAATATACAAAACATATATTAAGGCACTTAGCAAAAAGAAATATTGATAAAGGAAGTGAGATTTTAGCTGCACGTTTAGCTACGGACATATCGAGATTTGATTTTTCGATACAAATAGCAAAAATAGCTTCATATGAAAAAAGATTTCATAATAAATTTAACTATCCAATAATTAGTACTCCAAAAAAAATAGCTGGAAGAAAAATACCTGAAAGAGCTTTTATATTATCTATAATAAGACAAGAAAGTGAATTTGATACAAGTGCTCATAGTTCAGCGGGAGCTCAAGGTTTAATGCAATTAATGCCTTACACAGCAAAAGTTGTTGCAAAACAAGCTAAGCTTCCTTACTCAAGATCAAAATTAACAAAAAATCCTGAATATAATATTAAGCTTGGATCATATTACATTTCAGGTTTATTATTAGAATATGATGGTTCGTACCCTTTTGCTATAGCCGCATATAATGCTGGACCAAAAAGAGTTAAATACTGGAAAAAAATTAATAAAAACCCTCAAAAAAAGCAAACGGATTATGTTAATTGGATTGAATTAATTAAGTTTAAAGAAACTAGAAACTATGTTCAGAGAGTTTTAGAAAATTATAATGTTTACAGATACATTTTAGAACAAAAACCTATAAAACTTAAAAATTTTTTTAAAGATGATCCTTTATATTAATGGCGGAAGCGATCCGATTTGAACGGATGGTACATCTTTCGACGCACGACGAGTTAGCAACCCGTTGGTTTAAACCAGGCTCACCCACGCTTCCAGCGGTATAATTAATAGCTGCTAGTCTTATAAACCTATTTGCAAAATTAAGCAATGAAACTGAAAGCTAATTAATTTTATTTAAGATATTTCAATTTTTTCGGTGACATTTTTTTGTAAATTTTGTTCGGTTTTAGCTTGATTGATTATCAATTGGGCTAAAAAACCTATAAATAAAATTATTAACGAAATCATAAATAAGAAAATGGTTAATAAAGGTAAAGGTGTAAGAATAAAAGAAGTTCCATGAGCAACTTTTAAATAAATCATGTACGAAAAAGATAATAAAGACAAAATAAATGATAGAAAACTGAAAAAACCAAAAAAATAAATTGATTGAGTTCTATAATTTTTGAAAAATTTTAAATATATAATATCTAAAATAACGTAGATAACTCTATTAAAACCGTAATTAGATTTTCCAAATTGTCTTTTATGATGTTTTACTATAACTTCTTTTACACTATAGCCGTTATAAGAAAATCTAGCAGCTAGAAGTCTATGAAAATCACCCCAGTTAGTTAAATCATCCATTTTATCTTTTTTGAAAATTTTCAAGGCACAACCGTGATCGTGAATCTTTGATTTAGAAAACATTCTTACGAAAAAATTAGCTACATAACTTGGTAAATTTTTTACTAAAAAACTATCTTTACGGTCCTTTCTCCAGCCAATAACCATGTCTACATTTTTTTCATATTCAGCAATTAATTTTTCAATATCGTCAGGATCATTTTGTCCGTCTCCGTCTAAAGTAATTATGTTTTCAAATTTAGAATTTATAATTCCTGTAAGAATTGCTGCTGATTGGGAATAATTATTTTTATGTTTAAGTATTAAGGTGCTAATTTTTCTTGATCCAAATTCTTTTAACTTTTCAAAAGTTTTATCTGTTGAACCATCATCGACTAAAATAACTTGAAATAATCTTGATTCATTTTTTAATTTTTCTAAATTTCTTTCAACTTTTAAAAGTAGATCTTTTAGATTTTCTTCTTCATTATAAAATGGGATAATTAAAGTATAATTCATATTAAAAATGATATACTAATAATTTTATGTGTGCAATATTTGGTATTATCGGTAGATCAGACTTAGAATTAATTAAAAAAATATCTAGAATTCAAGAATTCAGAGGTCCTGATGATCAAAGTTATTTTGATAGTGAAGACAAATTAGCTACAATTGGCAATAATAGACTTGCTGTAATTGATAAAGTTAATGGTAAGCAGCCAATGTTTTCACAAGATGGACGATACGTGCTAGTCTTTAATGGTTGCATTTATAATTTTCGTGAAATTAAAAGTTATTTAACAAACAAAGGCATAAGTTTCAAAACTGAATGTGATACCGAAGTTGTTGTAAATTCATTCATGTATTTTGGTAAAAAATCTTTTAATTACTTTGATGGAATGTGGTCTTTAGCAATTTATGATTTAAAAGAAAAGAAATGTTATTTGTCAAGAGATTACGCTGGACAAAAACCTTTTTATTATACTTTAAAAAATAATTATCTTTTATTCTCAAGTCAAATAAATGGTCTATTTCAAGATGATAATATTGATAGGGAGATTACTGAAGATGGCTTAAAACAATATTTCGCTTATTCATTTAATCCAGCGCCACAAACAATATACAAAAATATTTTGCAAGTTAAACCTGGAGAAATAATAGAAATAGATAGTACTAATCTTAAAATAAGTAAAAGTATTTACTGGGATATTGGATCTGGTCCTGATTACAATATTTTTTTTAAAAAAGAAAACAGTGATAATTTTATGAATAATTTTGATGATTTGATTAATCAATTTTGTATTGCGGATAAAGAACCAGTCCTATCCTTGAGTGGTGGAATAGACTCTCAAATTTTATTAAATAGACTTATTAATAAAAAGAAAAAATTCAGCTCATATACTTTAGGATTTGATAACGAGTCCTACGATGAGTCTAAATTTTTAGATGATTTAAAGGGAGATTTTAATAAAAATGTTTTAAAAGTTGATGATAAAATCCTAGAAGAAAAATTTTATGAATTGTCAAAAAAAATTACAGAACCAAATGGTGATAGTTCATTGCTGCCTACTTATATTTTGTTTAATAAAATAAAAGATGTATCAAATCTTTCAATAGGTGGTGATGGGGGTGATGAAAGTTTTTTTGGATATATTACTTTTGATGCTTTTTTTATAGCTAATGTGCTTAAAAAAATATTTCCAAAATCTTTTTTGAAAATTTTTAAGATATTAACAAATTTTAAAAGTTCATCAGAAGATTACTTAACTTTTCAAACAAAAGTAAAAAAGTTTTTTGAGTCTATAAATTATGAAAGAGAATTTTTGCTTCCTACTTGGATGAGCTGTCTAAATTTAGATGATATAAAGAAAAAATTTAATACCGAAATGAAACATGATGATTTATACGGTGACTTTAAAATAATCTATGATGGTGAGAAAGATTTAATGAGAAAAGCTCAACTTTATTATTTTAAATTTTATTTACCAATGGTTTTATCGAAAGTTGATCAAGCAAGTATGCATAATTCTGTTGAAAATCGCTCACCTTTTATTAGTAAAAGATTAATAAATTTTAGCCTTAGTCAAGATATTTCAAAGTTATATTCTTTATTTAACAAAAAAAAATTTTTAAAATCAAAATTTAAAAATATTATTTCAAATAATGTTTTAAAAAGACCAAAGCATGGTTTTGCTTTTCAAAAAGAAATCATACTCAAAAATGAAAATTTGATTAACCAACTAATGAAATATGAATTTGTGGTGAATAAAGATTTTTTTGAAAAAAAATACAAAGAATATTTAAAAGGAAATAATGAATATTCTAATTATATTTGGAATGAACTTGCGCTTAATTTAGTTCAACAAAATAATAGTATCTAATTAGCTTTTTTGAAACTCGATAGAACTATATTATTTTTCTTAACTTCAATAATATTGTCTGAACTGAACTGATCATAGCAGTTCACCCAATTTTTATTATTATTGTCTAATATTGGGTAAAGTGATCTATTATTAGTTATAACATATTCTAATCTGATATCATTTAATCCTACTACTTCAAAATTTAGTTTAGGATATTTTTTTAATTCAATATTAAGAATATCAACATTAAAACCACATATACCAAGGTACTTAGTTTTATTAAAATTCATATTATCTAATTCATCAATTTTTTTTACAAGTTGTTTTAAAGAAATACCCCAATAGTCATATTCAAATTTTTTAGTTATATGATTTTTATCAAAAATTAATGAGTTTATATAAGTATATTGAAAAGGTGTAACTGTAAAAAAAGTTAATAGATAAAATAAAATTAAAAGACTAGTAAATAAAAAAGATATTTTTATATAAATTTTATTCATATTTTTAAAAATATAATAAATTGATAATGATGGTAGCATCAAAAAAAAAGGTATAATAAATAAAAAATATCTTATTCCATCATAGAAGCCCATATTGCTAAAAATAATTAACAATGTAGGAAAAATTATAATCAGAAATACAATAAGAAGTATAATTAATAAATTTTTAAAATGTTTATTATAGAATTTTAAATCTATTAATATTGTTAAAAAGAAAAATAAATATAAGAAAATTATAAATTCTGGTGTTTTGTAAAAAAGATTAGTAAAAATATAATTAATAGGTACATCTGTAACAGCTACAGTTTTTCCATCGAATAATAATACAGGTGGACCAGCTTTTATATTAAAAGTTTCAATAAAAATTTTGAAAGGCTCAAGAAATATATTTGAATGAACATGAGGCCAAAAAGAAATCATAATAAAATATGCACTTACCAGAATAATAAAAGTATCTCTAAAAAATTTTTTAAATGAAAAAACTTTTGATTTTATATTGTTGTTAAAAAAAATATATGGAAGTAGAAAAAACAATAATCCAATAAATTGAATCCTTGTACCTAATCCAATGCCAATAAATAATGATGCATATATTATTAGTTTTTTTCTTTTTTCTTTATTATTTTGTACTTTTAAATATCTTAATAAAGTTACGAAAGTCCATATAAAAGCAAAACTTATTATTGTATCTTTTGAATTAATTGCCATATGACCAAAAAATATTGGATTGAAGTAAAGTAAGATTGCTAAAATATATCCAATAGTTTTGTTGAATATGATTTTTGAAAACTTATAAACACCTATTATTGTTAATATTGAGAATGTTGTATTAAATAAATGTAGGGCATTTATTGTATATTTTTTTGGAAATATTTTAGTAAAAAAAATTGCAATTGTATCAAAAAAACCAGGAAAATATTGATTGCTATCAAATCTTATTTCGGCATTACCTAAAGAATAAAGATATTTCAATCTTTGTTCTCCCCTATTAACTACAAATAACTCATCCCAAGAAATACCTACGGTTAAAGAACAATAATATGCAAAAAGCAATAGTAATGAACTTAAAATAAAATATAAATTTTTCTTATTTTGAAAATTAATCATTTAAGAAGTTAGTTTTAATTTTCTAAATCCTCGAATTCTTTCCGAATTTTTTTATAGAGTCTTAAAAGAAGTTTTTTATCTTCTATTGGGATAATGATATCTTTCTCAACGGCTCTGTTTATCTCTTTTCTTAATTTTTCTATAAACTGATCGTTATCCATTAACAAAATTTTGTCGATTTTCTCAAGCCTTTCACTTAAAAATAAATTATAGGATACGTTCAAAATAATGATAATTGATATTACAATAGATATTAATTTGATAAAAAAAGGCTTTAAACTATATTCTTTTGATGCTTTGTTTTGATCCATTGAAATGTTTTAATAATGAATTAGTATAATACTAAAATACCCTGATATTCTAAAATTATGAAATATTCAATATTTTCTTTAATAAAAAATGCATTCAGTTATCACGAAAACTGGCAAAGAGCATGGAGAGATCCTCAGCCTAAGAAAGAATATGATGTGATAATAATTGGTGGTGGTGGACATGGTCTTGCTTCAGCGTACTATTTAGCAAAAAAACACAATATAACAAATATTGCAGTAGTTGAAAAAGGTTGGATTGGTGGAGGTAATACTGGAAGAAATACAACAATAATAAGATCAAATTATCTTTGGGATGCTAGCGCAGGTCTTTATGATCATGCATTAAAAATTTGGGAAGGATTATCTCAAGAATTAAATTATAATGTAATGTTTAGTCA
>MDTG01188883.1_pt1 | contig 11194 bp, 10 predicted proteins | sample 811421 | NCBI WGS metagenome assembly MDTG01 (sample SAMN05326645, study PRJNA326480) | marine metagenome | isolation source: seawater | place: Pacific Ocean: South East | collected 2011
CTTCTTGAATAAAAGCATGATTTCGTAAACAAGTTGGAGTTGGTTGATGATCTATATATTCACCTACTAATTCTTTTGTTTGATCGTACCATTTCTTTTCATAATTTTCACCATTTGCATTTTGTGTGTATGTTTTGAGATGTAAAAAATATGCTCCAACAGGTCCATAACCATCTTTAAATCTACATAAAACTATACGATTTTCCATTTGAGTCATTTTAGCACCAACTTCAATTGGCAAGGCGTAAGCTGACCCATTACTCCATGGTGCATACCATGTTCTGCCCATCCCTTCACCAACAGCTCTCGGTTTAAATATATGAGATGCACCGCCTGCAGCGACAATAACTGTTTTAGCTTTAAAAACATGAAAGTCACCAGTTCGCATGTTAAAACCAACCGCTCCACCAACTCTATTATCTTTATTCTCATCCATTAAGAGGTGTGTGATCATAACTCTATTGTATATTTTATCAGCAGACTTTTTTGCTGCTTCAGCAACTATAGGCTTGTAACTTTCTCCATGGATCATTATTTGCCATTTTCCTTCTCTTTGATACCTACCTGTTTTTTCATTACGCATCATTGGCAATCCCCATTCATCAAACATATGAACAGTAGAATCAACATGACGGGCCATATCATAACCTAAATCCTCCCGAACAAGACCCATTAAATCATTACGAGCGTATCTAACGTGATCTTCTGGTTGATTTTCATCCCATTGCATTCCCATATAACAATTAATTGCATAAAGCCCTTGAGCAACAGCACCACTTCTATCAATATTCGCTTTTTCAACACATATTATTTTTAAATCTCTTCCCCAATGCCTCGCTTCAAATGCAGCACCTGTTCCAGCCATTCCACCACCAACAACAAGCACATCACAATTTTCATATACCGTTTTATTTTTTGGCATTAATAATAAACTCCTTTTTTAAAAGAACTTTTACTTATCGAAGGTAACTCTTTTTTTGTATTTAGTCCTTCAGGCTCAGAATAAAGAATTTGTGAATTAATTTCTCCTTGATTTGGTTTTTCTTCTTCTGCTAATTTTGGAATATGTTTACCCCAAGGTTTTGTTGTTATTGGGGATTCAAAATTTTTCTCAGTTCCGTTTCGAAATTTTATTCTCCAAGAAATAGTTCCTTTTTCTTCTTCTCTTAAAACTCTAACACTATGGCCCATTGGAGCAAAATCAGCATAACCTCTTGCATCAATAGCTTCATTTGGACAAGCTTTGACACATGAATAGCACTCCCAACACATATTAGGTTCAATATTTACAGCTCTTCTTGTAACCGGATCTATATGCATTATATCCGAAGGACATATATCTACACAATGCCCACATCCATCACATTTCGTCATATACACAAAAGTTGACATATTAATTTTTCTCCATTTTCATTTTAGTTTGTTTTTTTTTCATTTCAAATCACTAATAATGTTTTGGTGCCTCTCTTTTTATTCCTAATCCAAATTTTTTAGGTTTATCTGAAGGTTCAGGTAAGTTATCTCTGGAACCATCTGCCTCAGCTAAATTTCTTTGAATAGCTGCTCCAGGTTTATAAAACATGTGAGCAAATTTAGACCAATATACTCCTCCAAACAGAATTAAATTAGACAAACAAAATAAAACAAAAGTTATTGTATCCCATACATCAAATTTAAAATATTGAAAAAATGACCATATTAAACCTAGAGCAGAAGTAAGAACAAGGGAAAGAACAAATAGGTCTGCTTGAATTATTCTATACCAGGGATTTGCTTCAGCAGAAACATCTACTCTGAGAAAAAACCAAAACCAAAATCCTCCTATGCAAGTCATAAGAGCTCCAAAGTGCCAAAGAATTGGATATATTAATGGAGTCAAAGAATTATTTTGTGAATAACAAAAAATCATAACAACTGAAGTGATCCAAAATAATACTGTTCCATACATTCCAAGAAGATGCGCTACTCTTCTTTTGCCTTTTCCTAATTCTGATGTAGTTAAGATTTCATTAGCTACAGTTTTTAACACAATAGAAGATTTTTCAGAATTACTTAAATTTCTTTTAGCTTGCTTTTTTGCTTTTTTTGCATTCTCAAAAAAATACTTAACATTTTTTTTATGAATAATATCAAAAACGGTCCCTATAATTACAAGAAGAATCATTGATAAAACAAAAAATTGCATAAAAATACTTGGTATTGATTGAGATATTAATGAGTAAGGATTAGATGTAAGCATGTATACAAAATATATAGTTAATAATTACGTTCTTTTGAAGTGTTATGCTATGTTTTCTTAAAGTTTTTTTGACTAAATACAAACATTTATTGCTTGTTTAAAATTAATATTTATTAATAAATTAATGAAAATTTTAATATGTGGACTTCCAGGATCAGGAAAAACATGGTTGGCTGAAAGATTGCAAAAAAATATAAATAATTGTGCATGGTATAATGCTGATTTCGTTAGAAAATATGCCAATGATTGGGATTTTGAAATTGGAGGGAGGTTAAGACAAGCTCAAAGAATGAAAACTTTCGGAGATTTTGAAAAGTCACAAGGAAGGAATGTTATCTGTGATTTTGTGGCACCTACAAAAAAAGTTAGAGATTCTTTTGCAGCTGACTGCTTAATTTGGATGGATACAGTTAAAGAAGGAAGGGTAGTTGAAGAAAAGTTAAGTCAACTTGAAGATATTAATGATTTACCTTTTGATGCAAAAAAGCTATCAACAAGTGAAAAATTTGAAGAAACAAATAAAATGTTTGAAAAACCAAATTCTCCAGACATTCATATTACATCATTTTTAACTGATGAAGAGATTAAAAAATTAGCTGAAAAAATTATAGATGTTTGATTGGAAAAAACCAACTGTTGAAATGCTTGGTCGATGGCAGCCATGGCATGATGGACATACTGCATTATTTAAAAAAGCATTAGCAAAAACAGGGCAAGTTTGTATCATGTATAGAGATGTTGGAGGAGTAGATGCGGGTGTTGAAGGACAGAATGATAATCCATTTAAATTCGAAGAAGTAAAAAAAAACATAGCAAATGGATTAGCGGCACAAGGCTATACAGAAGGAAAAGAATATGTTGTTTTAAAAGTTCCAAACATAACAGATATTTCATATGGTAGGGGCGTTGGCTATACTTTTACAGAGCATGATTTAGGAGAAAAAATCCATAAAATTTCTGCAACAAAAATTAGAAAAGCAATGCGTTCAAAGGGAGATTTATAATAAAATAATTGTTTTTTTAATTTTAATTAGAAATTTTCCATAGCGATGATTTAGTTTCATCTGAGATTATATAAATACTTCCATCTTTTGCTATTTCAATATCACGCATTCTTTTAATTTTACATTCATCTTCGAATTTTTTACATCTCAAAATAATTTCTTCATTAATAATTTCACTTTTTTCAATGTCTAATCTAACTAACATATTAAATTTCAATGAGGTAACAATTAGATCTCCCTTCCAGTTTTTAAACATATCTCCATTATAAAATTGAATATTACTTGGAGCAATTGAAGGAACCCAACTTAATAGGGGATTATCAAATTCTTTTTTAGAAGGCTGACCATTTCCTATTTTTGTACCACTGTAATTTATTCCTCCCCAACCAACTTCTTTCCAACCATAATTTCCCGAGTGATTAACCATACCTACAAAATCCCCTCCTTTAGCTCCATGATTAGAAATATAAATCTGATTATCAAATGGTGACAAGGTCATACCTTGGGGGTTTCGAACCCCAATTTGATAAATTTCAGGTAACCAATTGGGTTTATCTTGAAACTTTGGATTATCTTGAGGTATTGATCCATCTAAGTGTATTCTTATAATACTGCCAGGGTGTTGTGTAGGATCTTGAGCTATCATTCCCTTTCCTCTTTCACCTATACTTGCAAATAAATAATTATCTTTAATTGCTATTCTAGAACCAAAATGAACATCAGAATATTTTATTTTAGGATTAGCAATAAATATAACTTCCAAATTTTTAATTGAATTATTAATTAAATTACCTCTTGCTATTGCAGTACTAGAAAAATTATTTTTTAATTTATGACTATATGAAAAATAAATATAACCATCATAGTAAAGGATATCTAATAATCCTCCTTGCCGAGAAGCGATAATTTGCAAATTATGATTAATTTCTTGTTTAACTTTTTTATTAATATTAATTTTATACAATTTACCTTTTTTTTCTGTCACTAAAAGATTTTCTTCATCTATAAAAGTCATTCCCCATGGGTTGTTTAGTCCTTTTAATACCTCAGTTAATTGATAGTTTTTTTTTGATATTTCATAATCTTTATAGTTAGTTATTTTAAAATCAGCAAAAACATTAAATGAATGAATTAAATAAAAAATTAATATTGAGAAAAATATTTTCATTTTATTATTGAGATGCAATTATAGATGCTGCTATTGAAGCAAGTCTAGAAGCAGCATTATCTGCTCTACTAGTTACAACAACAGGCACTTTACCACCAACAATGAAGCCAGCTGCACAAGCCCCCATAAAATAAACCATAATTTTTGATAATGAATTTCCTGTTTCTAAATTAGGAACAAGCAAAACATCAGCTTTACCAGCTACTTCACTAGTGATTTTTTTTATTTTTGCAGCTTCCGGTGATATTGCATTATCAAATGCGAGTGGACCATGAACAAAAGCATTAATATTCTCATCTTTTGCTCTATCCATTATTTCTTTTGCATCAATTGAACTCGGTAAGCTTTCAATAGGATCTTCTGTCCCAGACAGAACAGCTACTCTTGGTTTTTTAATGTTAATTTTATTAGCAAATTCTACAACGTTTTTCAGGATATGCATTTTTACATCTATACGTGGAGAAACATTAAGTGCACCATCTGTTATAAAGAGTGGTTTTGAATTTTCGTTTGTTGTCATATGCCAAATATGACTGAGACGCTTACCCTCAATTAAATTAAATTCTTTTTTTAAATAAGTACGCATCAATACATCAGTATGAATGTTTCCCTTAATAATAACTTTTATTTTATTTTCTTTTGCCAGTTTAGCGCCAGCTATTGATGCTTCATTATCGTTATTTGTATTTATTAGAGGAAAGTCACTAATATCCCAATTTTGATTAGTTGCTTCTTGTTTAATCGCTTCTTTTTGACCAATAAAAATAGGATCAATTAAATTCATATCAATAGCCGCTTTAGCTGATTCTATTGTAGAAGAATGATTTGCGCATACAATTGCTACTGGTATTTTGGGTGTTTTTTTTGCCAAAGAAATAAGACTTTCTGGCACAATAGCTTTTATTTTACTAAGCATAGTTGATATTTTCGTTCTATACTAGCTTGATATTTTTTCCTATGAAATTAAACTTTATAAGTAGAATTCTTCTTGGATTAAACCATTCTATGCATATAATACTTAATAAATTTATAATAATTATTAAATTTTTGAAAAATTAGGAAAAAAATGGATTTAGAAAATATAAATGAGTTGCCAAATTCTCTTGAGGAACATTGGATGCCATTTACTGCAAATAAGGATTTTAAAAATAATCCAAGATTAATGGTTAAAGCGGAGGGTGTTTATTACACTGATCATTATGGAAATAAATTAATTGATGCAAGCTCAGGTCTCTTTTGTAGTCCTGCAGGGCACTCAAGACCAGAAATAAGAGAAGCTGTTGCTAAACAACTAGAGCAATTGGATTATGTTCAGCCGTTTCAACAAGGTTTTAATGGTTCTTTTGAATTAGCTAGAAAAGTTGCGAAACATACTCCTGAAGATTTAAATAAAATTTTTTTTACAATATGTGGTTCATCTGCTGTTGAAACAGCTATAAAAACTGCTATCGCATATTTTAAGGCAAAAGGTGAGGGTCATAGATCTCATATTGTTGGTCGAGAAAGAGGATATCATGGTATGAATATTGGCGGTATCTCTGTAGGTGGAATGATAGCTAATAGAAAAACATTTTCAAATATATTAATGCCGAATGTTCATCATCTTCGCCATACTCATTTACCAGAGAATTTATTTGTAAAGGGTGAACCTGAGCATGGTGCTGATCTAGCTGATGATCTAGAGAGGATAGCCGGAAATATAGGAGCTGAGAATATTGCAGCGTGTATTGTTGAGCCTGTAGCTGGTTCTACAGGGACATTGGTTCCTCCTAAAGGTTATCTTAAACGTTTAAGAGATATATGTAATAAACATGGTATTCTTCTAATATTTGATGAGGTTATAACTGGATGGGGAAGAATGGGTGCTCCATTTGCAGCACAAGCATTTGGTGTAACACCTGATATAATTACAATGGCTAAAGCAATAACTAATGGAGTTGTGCCTTTAGGAGCAGTTGCATCACGTGAAAGTATATATGATACAATTATTGATGCTTCACCTACTGGAGCAATTGAATTTTTTCATGGATATACATATTCTGCAATTCCAGTTTCAATGGCAGCTGGTTTAGCCATGCAAGATATTTTTGAAAAGGAAAATTTGATTGAGAGATCAAAAGAAATGTCACCATATTTTTTAGATGGTTTGTTTAGTCTTAAAGATCTGGATATTATTACAGACATCAGGGGTTATGGAATGATGGGCGGTATTGATATTAAGATGGATCAACGAGTGGGTAAATCTGGATATGCTTGTTTCAAAAAATTATTTGAGTCTGGTTTGAGTTTAAAAGCAACAGGAGATTGCCTAATAGTTGCTCCACCATTTATCTCTGAAAAAAAACATATTGATGAAATAATTGAAAAATTAAGAAATGGAATTACTAAGTACATGAAAGATCTTTAATGATAATTGGAGTTCCAACGGAAAAAAAAGCTCAAGAGTTCCGAGTTGGATTAACTCCAACAAGTGTTCAAGAGCTTACCAATCATGGACATATTGTTTTAATACAAGACAATGCTGGATTTGGTGCTGGTTTTGAAAATGCTCAATATGAAAAAGCAGGAGCAAAGATAGCTTCTACATCTAATGATATCTTTAATGACTCAGATATGATTATCAAAGTAAAAGAACCTCAGTCTGATGAAGTTAGCATGTTAAGAGAAAATCAAATCTTGTTCACTTACCTTCATTTATCAGCAGCACCAGAATTAACAAAAGGTTTATTAGAGTCAAAATCAATATGTATTGCCTATGAAACTGTTACTGATGAGAATAATAGATTACCTCTATTAGCACCAATGAGTGCAGTGGCTGGACGTATGTCTATTCAAGCAGGTGCACGTTCTTTAGAGAAGCCTCTTGGAGGGAGAGGTTTATTAATAGGTGGTGCTCCAGGAGTCAATCCTGGGAATGTTCTAATTTTAGGAGGAGGAGTAGTAGGGGAAAATGCTGCAACAATTGCCACAGGAATGGAAGCGAAAGTTTTTATAATTGATAAATCAGAATCAAGATTAAATGAGTTAGAGACAAAATTTGGTGACCGTATTGTCCCACTAGTATCTGATGATATAAATATACTGGACTATCTAATAGAAACAGATTTATTGATAGGTGGGGTTTTGATACCAGGTGCTAACGCACCAAAATTAATTTCAAAAGAAATGATAAAAACTATGAAGAGAGGTTCTGTTATTGTAGATGTTGCTATTGATCAAGGTGGATGTGTTGAAACAAGTAAACCAACAACTCATGCTGATCCAACCTATGTTGTTGATGATGTTGTTCATTATTGTGTGGCAAATATGCCTGGTGGAGTTCCTAGAACTTCAACATTGGCTTTAAATTCTGCAACATTACCTTTTATTCTTAAACTTGCTCAAAGTGGTTATAGAGACGCACTTTCAAGTGATGCTAATTTTTTAGCTGGATTAAATATATTTAATGGTGCAGTAACTTACAAAGCTATTGCAGACGAATTAAATTTTGAATACGTGCCAGCAACTTCAGCAATAAATTGATAAAATAAAAATTCTATATTTTTTTATATTTTAAAATTAACTTATTTTTTTACTGCTTCTACCATTCTTTTTAATTTTAAAATAGCGAGTTTTTTTGGAAGATGACCTAATCCACAATCAGGAGCAATAATTAACTGATCACTAGAAATATATTTTTTTGCACGATTTATTCTTTCTTGAATCTCTTCTATACTTTCAATTTTTGAGTTGGCAATTTTAATAACACCAAGAATTAATTTTGTTTTAGTTAGGTATTTTAAAATATTAAAATCATTATATCTATGTGCATCTTCTATAGAAATAGAATCAATGATTGAAGAATCTAATGCTTTAAAAATTTTTTTATATGATTCAATTGGTGCTTTTGGGTAATTTTTTGCATCTAGTTTATCAGGGTAACCACAACATATATGAGTTATTTTTTCTAAATTATTTTCTGAAATATCTTTAAAACATTTTTCTAAATTTCTAATACCAAAAGATAACGCATTTTCAGGTTTTCTAGCAAATAATGGTTCATCGACTTGTATATATTTACATCCTGCTTTTACTAATCTTTTAATTTCAACATTTATTGCTTCAGCTAAATCATTACCCATTTCTTCCTCTGATTTATAAAAATTATTTGATACAGTATCCGAAATTGTCATTGGTCCTGGGATAGTAATTTTTATAGGCTTAGAGGAAATTTTTTGATTTTTTATCCATTCTTCAACTAAAAATGATTTCTTCGCTTCGATCTTATTAACTATAGTTGGAAGCCAACATTTATAATTTCCTGTTCTTGCAACTTTTTCTGTTAAATTTTTAAAATCAATACCCTTTAAATGTCTACAATGATAATGAATGTAGTTTTCTCTTCTTATTTCTCCATCAGTGATTATATCAATCCCACAATCAATTTGATCTGCAATTACTTCCTTTGTTGCTTTTTCAAACATTTTTTCTGATTTTACGCCCATTTTTTTTATTTCTTCTTCGTAAAATGCAGTAGGATTCGCTGTATCAGTACCTCCTGTATAATTAAACCAATCTGTGATTTTTAGGTATTTAGGTTTGGGAAAAGCCCCAATAACAGTAGTAATCATTTAGTTTAATTACCAAAATTATTAAAATTATCCAAAATAATTAATAAAAAAAAAATATTTTTGTTGTTATTTCACTAATGATATGGTGAAATATCATAATTAAATCGGAGGGAAATATGGATAAAAATAAAAAGTCCACTCACCTGACTTTAAAAGCTGTAAAGAAGTTTAATCGTCGTACAGCTATTAAAAGAGGTGCTGCTTTTGCAGCATTTGCAGGTGTAGCCCCTATGTTTGTTAAAAATGCATTTGCAGCATCTAGTGGTGAAGTAAATGTAGTAATGTGGGGAGAATACTTACCAGACTCTGTTGTTGCTGACTTTAAAGCAAAAACTGGAATCACAGTTAATCATACAAAGATTGGTGATAACGGTGAAATAATTGCTAAGATGAAAGCAGGTGGTGGGGCTGGTTACGATCTAGCTAGTCCAACTAATATGAGAGCTCTGCAATGGGAAAATCTTGGAGTACTTGCACCATTTGATATGAATAAGATTACTAATATTGGTAATGTTAATCCTGGAATGGTAGCAGTAGGTGATAGAGATTGGAACTTTGGCGGTAAAGGTTCACACTGGGTCCCACAACTTTGGGGTACTGAATCAATATCTTGGAGAACTGATAAATGGACTCCAGATGGATTACCTAGTTTTGGAGATATATGGGAACCAAATCCTGGTATCAATGGAGCATTTATGATGGGTAGAACATATTCTATGATGACAGGTTGTGGAATTTGGATGCATCATCAAGGAAAAATGGATTTCTGGTCTTCTTACAAAGATGAAGATACCATGAGAAAAAATTGGCAGACTATTACTGATTATTGTATTTCTAAAAAAGGTAATCTAGTAAAATTCTGGTCAGGTGCTGATCCACAAAAGCAAGGATTTACATCTGATGGAGTTGTTGTTGGTCAAACTTGGGATGGACCTATTGTTTCAATGATGAAAGCAGGAGAACCTGTTGCTTATCAAACAACTGATGAAGGAGCGCTTGCTTGGGTTGATGGTATAACATTATCAGCTAAAGCAGAAAATATTGATGAAGCTTATGAGCTTATCAACTATAGCTTTACACCAGAAGTTGGAGGAGCTACTATCAATGAAATTGGTTATAACTCAGCTGTAATTGGAGCATCGGATTTTTATTCTGATGCAACAAAAGCTATCTCTCAAGCAGTTTATCCTGGAGATACTGCATCAAAGCTTAATCCATGGCCACCTGAGCCACCTTGGTATGCTGATGCGAGAGCAGAATACGCTAACAAATTTGAAACTGCTTAGTTTCTAAATTATTAATTTTTAGCGCCCTATAGTAATATATGGGCGCTTTTTTAATAGTTTTTGTTCTAAAATTTGCTAGACTTTTATAGGAAATAATTATGAGTGCTGATGTAGAACTACAAAATGTTTCAGTTACCTTTGGCAGTTTTTATGCAGCTAAAAATGTAAGTGTAAAAATTCAAGAAGGAGAATTTTTTAGTTTTTTAGGACCTTCAGGTTGTGGCAAAACAACTTTATTAAGAGCAATTTCTGGATTTTTAGATCCTTCTGAGGGTAAAGTCTTAATAGGTGGTCAAGATATGGCAGGTATTGGTCCAAACAGAAGACCAACTTCATTAATCTTTCAAAATCTTGCATTGTTTCCATTAATGTCAGTTGCTGATAACATCGCTTTTTCACTAGAAGTTAGAGGAGTTAGTAAGCTTAAAAGAAGAAAAAGAGCTGATGAATTGTTGGAGCTTATTGCTTTAACAGGACAGGGAGATAAAAAAGTACATGAGTTATCAGGAGGTCAAAGACAAAGAGTTGCTATAGCAAGAGCGTTAGCTATTGAACCTGAGGTTTTACTTCTTGACGAACCTCTTTCTGCATTGGATTTAAAATTACGTCAAAAAATGAGAACTGAATTAAGGGCTATTCAAAAAAGAGTTGGAATTACTTTTATTTATATAACTCATGATCAAGGTGAAGCATTAACCATGTCTGATAGAGTTGCAGTTATGAATGAAGGAGAATTAGAGCAGGTTGGCTTGTGTGACGATGTTTATGATTTTCCTCATACTCCTTTTGTTGCAACTTTTGTAGGAGAAAATAACCCCTTTTATGGAAAAGTAATTTCAGTTGAAAATGATATGGTTAAGGTAGAATCACAGGGTAATACATTTTTA